>Ga0209137_1000104_pt1 | contig 93489 bp, 92 predicted proteins | sample SaaInl5LU_22_DNA_FD_184642 | JGI IMG/M metagenome (GOLD analysis project Ga0209137, IMG submission 184642) | Marine microbial communities from expanding oxygen minimum zones in the Saanich Inlet - ESP_105LU_22_DNA (SPAdes) (version 2) | ecosystem: Environmental > Aquatic > Marine > Intertidal...
TGTTATTTCTGAGCAGTACAAAGCGCATCGCGACGCATTGCTGCATTTGGTGACCTCCTTTGACACCAGTGTTGCTCCTCTCATTGGCCAGGGGGATCGCAATGTGATCAAGGCCATGCCTTTTGGCCAAGATATTTTGGCCGTAAAATCATTCAAATCCCCGAATATCATTAACAAGTGGGTCTACCGTTTCTGGCGAAAATCTAAAGCAGAGCGCTCCTTTTATTATGCCCAAAGACTGTTGGCACTCAATGTGGGTACTGCAGAGCCCGTTGGATTTGCGGAGTCCTACAAGTATTTTGGGTTAGACAGAAGTTTTTACCTGAGTCGCGGACTCAAACCAGACTTTACGTTTCGTGAATTGATCCACGACGTGAACATACCGCGGCGAGACTACATTCTTGAGCGGTTTACAGAATTCACTTTTGATTTACATGAGAAGGGTATTTTGTTTCATGATCATTCTCCAGGAAATACTTTAATCAAGTGGATTGATGGCGAAGTGCATTTTTATCTGGTAGATCTCAACCGCATGTCTTTTGGTCCATTGTCACGCAAACAGCGCATTCATAACTTTGCCAGATTGACCCCACTAAGAGCTATGGTCAAAGCCATGAGCAAGACGTATGCGCGCTGCGCCAATATGGATGCTGATCAGGTGTACCGCGAAATGTGGGCAGAGACTGAGCAATTTCAATACAAATTTCACCGCAAGCGTCGTTTGAAAAAGCGACTGTTTTTTTGGCGCCGCTAATATGAAAGTAAAAGAAATCCCATTTTCTATAGCGCGTTCGTTGGTGCTCAAATCCCAACCTATTGAGCGTTTACAATCAATGGACATCCAGACTATTCCGGTGGTGGTGTCATTGACCTCAATCCCTTCTAGATTGCATAAGGTTCCGCTGGTGGTCCGCAGTATACTGACACAAACACGGCAACCGCAGCATATTGTATTGTGGTTGCATGAAGGCATGCGACATCAGGTGCCAAAAGCACTTCAAGAGTTGGTTTTTGAGCGTTTTTCTATTCGTTTTTCGCCCTTGACTTGCTCCCACAAAAAATTGATCCATACCCTCAAAGATTTTGACGCTACAGTAGTGGTCACCTGCGACGATGATTTCATGTACCATCGTACTTGGCTAAGTGCCCTTTATCAAGACCATCTTTTGTACCCTAATTCGGTTATTGCGCACCACATTAGATCGATCCAACGAGATGATCAGGGGCAATTGAAACCCTACAAGCAATGGCGCTATGAACCGCATGTCGACCAGCGCTCTGAATCATTACTGGCCATTGGCGGTAAGGGCGTGCTGTATCCAAAAAACCCCTTCGATTCCCTTTTTGACGATGTTGATTTATTCATGAGGTTGGCGCCAAAGGCAGACGATCTGTGGTTTAAGGCTATGGAACTCTTAGTCGGGACCCCTGTGCGCAAATGCGCCGTTGAGGTTCCCGAGCCACTACCGATTGCGGGCACCCAGACATTCTCACTTAAAAAAGAAAATGTTGATCAGGACAAAAACCTACACCAATGGGCTGCTTTAGCCCAACATTTTGACCTTGAAGTTTAAAGATGCCGCTTATAAAAGCTGTTGAGTTCATCCCTAAATAAATCGATTTTGAGTTTTTGGTAAAGCTCTTGATGATTTTTTTTAGCGCTGCGGCCAAGCGGCGTTGCGTAAAGCTCGGGGTAGTGATCTTTCAAGTGCACGGCACAATGTTTTTCCCCATCGACATAAGCGCTCCAAGCCAGTTTATTGATCCAGGGTGAGAAAATGGTAAAGGTCGGAATGTCCAATGCTTTGGCCATGTTGACGGCACCACCTTCATTGCCAATCAAGGCATCGCATTGGCCTAATAGAGCCAAAAATTGCCCCAGGCTTTGGCCGTAAACTTTTGCCCTGATGCGTGGTTTGGTTTGATCCTCTGTCAAGGCCAAAATCACGTCTACCAAGGCCTTTTGTTTGGGGATATAATTGAGCAAAATAATAGCGGGAGAACATTTGGCGATATGGTCCAATACAGCAGCCATAGTCGCGGCGGGTAAAGACTTATTTTTGGCACTGCCCAGCACGCTCACCATGACCATAGGTTGTCCCGGATCTAAGCCATGTTCAATCAAATGATCTTGTGCCCATTTTTTATCGGCATCTGATCCGTATATGCGCGGCCTCAGACGCTGGTTTTGAATATCTTCTTCATCAAAAATAAGTCTGAGGCGATCTTCAATGGCATTGCCTGCTGAAGAATAAATGACGGGCGAGCGCTTGATGGACTTTTGGTAAAGCCATTGTGTGTACCATTTATGATAACTGATCCGCTGTGGACTACCAGAAAAAAGCACCATGAGATTGCTTTCAAGCTTCCCGTAGGCATCGATAATCAAGTCGTAATGTTCTGCTCTAATTGTCTGTAAATACAATAAGAACTCCCTGATCGATTGCTTTTGTGGCTTGGTAATTAATCGGTCGATCGATGGATGGTGGCGAACGACCTCTGCGGTATGTTCATGAACAGCATAATGCAGCTCTGCCTCAGGGTAGCGGTTCTTAAGGTGCGCACAAATGAGTGAAGAAATCAACACATCTCCGATCATTTTTTGTTGGATGACCAATATTTTATTCATTACCGAAGCTTATTGCGGCTAAATTAAAGAATAAATGTGGGACTCGAGTTGGTTTGGCTTCTTCCTGCAAGACTTTAGAAATTAGCCTATATTTGCACCGATGAAAACTCCTGAAATATCGGTGGTGATTAGCACCTACAATGCTTTGCCTTGGCTTAAAAAAGTCCTCTGGGGCTATGCCGTACAATCTTTTCAGGATTTTGAGTTGGTGATAGCCGATGATGGCTCTACTGAAGATACTGCTCAATTTATTCAGGAATTTGCCAAGACTGTTTCTTTTGACGTTTTGCATGTCTGGCAGGAGGATAATGGTTTTCAAAAATCTCAAATCCTTAACAAGGCTTTGGAGGCGTGCAATGCGTCTTACGTTGTGATGAGTGATGGTGATTGTATCCCAAGGAAAGATTTTTTGGCCGTGCATCAGCGTTATAGGGCCCCAGGATATTTTCTCTCTGGCGGCTACTTTATGTTGCCGATGAGTACGTCCACAATAATCGACCAGGCGGCTATTGAATCTGGTTTATGCTTTACCAAAGATTGGTTGATGGCCAATGACCTCAAGGCTTCGTTTAAACTGAGGAAGTTGACCTCTGGTGCTTTTATGGCCAAAATTCTCAATGCGGTGACCCCTACCAATGCGAGTTGGAATGGGCACAATGCGTCGGGATGGAAAAAGGATTTATTGGCCATTAATGGATTTGACCAGCGCATGCAATATGGAGGTCAAGACCGCGAGTTAGGGGAACGTTTGATCAATCTGGGCATCAAGAGCAAGCAGATCAGATACAGTGCCATATGCATCCATTTGGATCATCCTCGTGGGTATAAAAACGAAGCATCAATTGCCAAAAATAGAGGGATCAGGCAGGAAACCCGTCATCAAAAATCGACTTGGACTGCCTACGGCATTCATCCAGGGCCGAAATCATAGCCTACCGTTCAATTACTTTGCCTTATCAGACCGCGACGTCGTATGTCCGCAGCGCCTCGTTGAGTGAGGTCTTTTTGTCCGTAGAGGTTTTGCGCTGTCCAATAATGAGCGCACAGGGGACTTGAAAATCTCCGGATGGAAAAGTTTTGGTATAGCTCCCAGGTATAACAACACTTCTGGACGGAACACGTCCTTTCATTTCAATCGGCTCAGCACCTGTGACATCAATTATTTTGGTGGATGCAGTCAAGACCACGTTAGCACCCAAAACGGCTTCTTTTTCGACATGGACTCCTTCCACAACGATACATCGGGAACCAACAAATACATCATCTTCTATCACCACAGGTGAGGCCTGCAGTGGCTCAAGGACACCGCCAATTCCTACACCGCCACTCAAATGAACATTTTTACCAATCTGGGCACAACTCCCGACAGTAGCCCAGGTATCGACCATAGTTCCTTGGTCCACATAGGCGCCAATGTTGACATAACTGGGCATCATGATGACACCGCTTGCCAAAAAGGCACCATGTCTGGCTATGGCGTGGGGCACTACCCGAACACCTTTTTCGGCATATCCTGTCTTGAGTGGAATCTTATCATGGTATTCAAAAATACCTACCTCGTACGTATGCATGTGCTGAATTGGAAAATAAAGAATGATCGCCTTCTTGACCCATTCATTGACCTGCCATCCACTTTGAGTCGGCTCGGCACAACGAAGTACCCCTTGATCGCATAAATCAATGACTTCTTTAATGGCCGTTATTGTTTCAGTATCTTTTAGGAGTGCTCTGTTGTGCCAAGCGCGCTCGATTACGGGTGCTAATGGATGCATGATATAAGATTTTTGACAAAGATAAGGCAGTGATGGAATTCGGTGAAACAATTTGGGTTACTATTTCCTAAAGCCTTATTTTTGCCTGTAATATGGGCAAAATAGTAGCTTTGGATTATGGTCAAAAACGAACGGGAGTCGCCATGACAGACCCGCTTCAAATGATTGCTTCTGGCGTGACAACGGTGTCGACCCCTGAACTGCTCAATTTTCTTGATGAGTTGATTGGCCAGGAAGACATCACCCGAATTGTTGTCGGGGAGCCCAAACAAAGCCGAGGAAATGCTTCTGGTGTCGAAACGCAGATCATGGCGTTCTTACAGAAGTTTCAGGCGCGCCAACCCGGTATGGAGGTCGTTAGATTTGATGAACGATTTACAAGTAAAATGGCCTCGCGGGCGATGTTAGATGCGGGCTTGAAGAAAAAGAAAAGACAAGATAAGGCTTTGGTAGACCAAATCAGTGCCACGATTATATTACAAGACTATTTGAATACAAAATTATGATATACCCCATTGTTGCTTTTGGAGATCCAGTCCTGCGCAAATGTGCAGCGCCAATTCAGGCGAATTATCCCGATTTGAAACAGCTTATTGAAGACATGTTTGAGACGATGTACGGTGCTTCAGGCATTGGTTTAGCGGCACCTCAGATTGGTCTGCCCATCCGACTGTTTATTGTAGACGCGACACCTTTTGAAGATGATGAGGATTTAAGTCAGGAGGATCGAGATGTGCTCAAGACCTTTAAGAGGGTGTTCATCAATGCTCAAATTATTGAAGAATCGGGTGATGAATGGGCCTTTAATGAGGGTTGCTTGAGCATCCCAGAAATTCGTGAAGATGTTTTCCGCAAAGAGCACGTGACCCTGCAATACCTCGATGAATCCTTCACGCCACATTCAGAAACTTTTTCAGGTATTGCCGCACGGATCATCCAACATGAATATGACCACATTGATGGAGTGTTGTTTACCGACAAATTATCGTCTCTCAAAAAACGCATGATCAAAGGCAAATTAACCCAAATATCTAAAGGTTTGATCCGCGGTGATTACCGTATGAAATATCCCTTGGCCAAAAAGAAGCGATAAGGGATTTGGAAATCTCGGGCGAAGCGATGATATTTGCCCGCTAAAATTAATGCACACATGAGTTTAGAAAAAATATTATCGATCGCAGGAAAGCCTGGTCTTTATCAGATTGTCACCCAAACCCGGAGCGGTGTCCTTGCGGCTTCTTTGATGGACGGAAAAAAAATAACGGTGAGCGCGCGAGAAAATGTGAGCCTTTTATCAGAGATTGCGATTTATACATTGACTCAGGAGGTGCCTTTAGCGGATGTATTCAAGCATATTGCCAAAAAAGAAAATGGTGGTAAAGCCTTGAGCCACAAATCATCTAAAGACGAACTTGAAGCATTTTTCTTTGAAGTCCTGCCAGATTACGACGAAGATCGTGTTTATGCGAGCGACATCAAAAAGGTAGTCCAATGGTACAATCTTCTCGTTGATACGGGCCATACCGATTTTGAATTGCCCCAATCCCAAGATGGTACGGAAGAAGAGTAGCAATACAAAACATATGTGACAACTTAAATCCTCTACTCCCAGAGGATTTTTTATTTTTGAGGCATGAATGATAGAGAGAAACAATTAAAGGCCATAGACCGACTGCTGACCATTATGGATGAGTTGCGCGTGCAATGTCCTTGGGACCGAAAACAAAGTTTTGAGAGCCTGCGACACCTCACCATTGAAGAAACCTATGAATTGGGTGACGCGATTTTGGATAAGGACCTGACCGCCATCAAAGGCGAACTGGGAGACCTGCTGTTGCACATCGTGTTCTATGCCAAATTGGGTAGTGAAGTTGGTGCTTTTGATTTCGGCAGTCTCACAGAGGCTATTTGTGATAAGCTCGTGTCCCGTCATCCTCATATTTATGGTGATGTGACTGTCGCCGATGAGGAGGAAGTCAAAAGAAATTGGGAACAACTCAAACTCAAAGAAGGCAAAAAGAGTGTTTTGGAGGGGGTCCCGAAGTCTTTACCGGCGATGGTAAAAGCCAACAGGATTCAGGAGAAAGTTGCGGGAGTCGGGTTCGACTGGGAAGAACCGCATCAAGTCTTTGACAAGGTTCAAGAGGAGCTTCTTGAATTCAATACGGAGGTCGCAAAACGTGATGCCGAAAAGATGACTGAAGAATTTGGAGACTTACTGTTTTCGATGATCAACTACGCAAGATTTTTGAATATTGACCCAGAAAGTGCCTTAGAACGCACCAACAAGAAGTTCATGAAACGATTCGTCTACCTCGAGCAAAAAGCGCAAAATAGTGGACAAAACTTAAAGGACATGACCCTAGATCAAATGGAAGCCTTTTGGCAAGAAGCCAAGCAATTATAGGGCACGAATACTTTTTTTCTTGGCTTTCCATAGTGATAGATCAGCCTTGCGCATATCAATTGTTTTGTAGACCTCTGCAACCATTGGGTTGGTCTTATCTACATGCTGAAAAAAGCCTAAATTATTTTCTAATTGATTGATTTCTTGACTGATTTCAGTTATTTTTTTGGCCACTAACATGGCCTCCTGTGTGAGTAATTTATCGTTCTCTTGCGCCACCAAACTCGATAGCTTATTGGCATATCGGGACATGGCCACGTCTTCTTTTGACAGGCCAATGCCACCATAAAGCTTATTGAGCAGCTGTTCAAAATCTTCCTCGACATGGCGTTTTTTGGCGGGTACCTTGCCCATGTGTCTCCACTGCTTGGCCAAATCCGCTAAGTGTGCCAGGGCATCGGTTTGTTCCGTTGGAAGTGTCATGGTCCTGGCCTCTGCTAAAAACGCCTCCTTTTGTTTTAAGTTTTGTATCTCCTCTTGCTTAGCCAAGTCCCGTTCCGCATTGATTCGGTCGAAATAGTGGTTGCAAGCAGTTTTGAATTTTTTCCAAAGCTTATCGGCATCCTTGCGCGGAACATGCCCAATCTTTTTCCAATCGCTTTGAATTTTTTTCATCAAAGGCGTTGTCTTCTCAAAATCTTCGCTGTCTTTGAGTGCCTCAGCCTGCTGGATTAATGCTTTTTTCTGATCGAGGTGAGACAGCTGCTCACTTTTATAATTTTTGTAAAAGTCGTTTTTGGCTTGGTTGAAATCCCGTGTTGCTTCTTTGAATGTTTTCCAGATGATTTTATTTTTTTCTTTAGGCACTTTGCCCATCGCAAAAAATTCATCCCTTAGAGTTTGGACGCTATTCATGGCCTCTTGCCAGGCTTTATGCGTGCTTTTGGTTTGAGAACTTTGTGCCTTGATGCCTTCAATAAGCGCCATTTTTTGATCAAAATTTTGGGCTCTTATGGCGTCTTGTGCTTTGAGGTGCAATTCTCTTTTTTCATGAATGACCTTGGTGACTGCGCTAAAGGCGTTCCAAACATCTTCACGATATTCCTTAGCTACCGGCCCAAGGTCCTCTTTCCACATTTTGTGTAGTTGTTGGAGTTCGTTAAACGCCTTGGTGACGTCAGGCAGAGCAGATAATTCTTGAGCGCGCTCTACGATTTTTATTTTTTGCTCCAAGTTATGCTTGAAGTCTAAGTCTCTAAATTCTCTATTGAGATCCAAAAAGTCATAAAAATTCTCGACATGGTGACGGTAGGTACTCCAAATCACCTCGTATTGTGCTTTGGGTATCGGCCCAGCAGTGTGCCATTCTTCCTGAAGGGCTTTGAATGATTTGAGCGTGGTGTTGATGTTTTCTTCGACGGCTAATAGGCCCTTGAAAGACTCGATCAGTGCGCGCCGTTTGCTTAAATTTTCATTTAAATCCTTATTCAAGGATTCGTAATATTGTTTTCTTTTTTTGCGATAGGCGCGGTCTAACTGATCGACTTCTCCGGTATCGGGTAACTCACTAAAGTCCTCTTCTGACCCTCCTGAAGCCAAAAATTCTGCCTTATTTTTAGCCCATACCGTTGCCGCACGGTCCTCTAACTCATGTTTGAGGTCTTCTACTTGCGGCTTGATGTTTTGAATTGGGGCATTATCCAGAAGATTTTTAAAGGTCTCTAAGAGCTCAGTCACCGTCAAAGCATTAAGATCAATAGGGGTGTCGGTCACTGCGGTTGCGGCATCCGTGCTTGTGTTCTCTATATCCGAGGCGGAATTTGCTGCGGCTGTATCTTGTGGTTCTTGAGCGTCATTAATATTATCGCTCTGTTGTGGTGGTGTGGGTTGGTCTGACATCTGTTTCAATGTTAAGGGTCAAATTAATATGGTGAAGATAATAAAGCTTATGGCAATAGTAAAATCCTGAGCCCTGAATTCAAGATTTACGAACTTGTCCACAGTGCCCAGGATTTGAGCGCTTGATGCTCAAGCATGGCACGCCCGTTTTTGATTCTCGCTTTTGAGGCCTGTCCTAGTTTTAAGAATTCTGTTTTTTCAGGATTGTAAATCAAATCATAGAGCACATGTTGCTCGTCGATGAATTGATAAGGGATGGGAGGGATGGCCAATGTATCAGGATGTGTGCCAAGCGGCGTGCAATTGACAATCAACTGATACTGTTGCATGATTTTTTCATTTAAGTCGTCATAGGTCATGCAATGCTCGCTGAGGGATCTCGAAACTTGCGCAACCACAAATCCAAGTGCTTTCAGTACATATATTATGGCTTTTGATGCGCCCCCAGTGCCTAAAACAAGGGCGGTTTTATCGAGCGAGGGCAGCCATTCTTCTAACGACTTGGCAAATCCGTAATGATCGGTATTGAATCCAGTCATGTGCCCGTTTTTTTTGATCTTAATCGTGTTGACGGCGCCAATGGCTAGTGCTTCGGGATCAATACTGTCCAAATAAGGGATGATCGATTCTTTATACGGAATGGTGACATTAAGCCCTTTAAAAGGGCCTTTTTTGGCCAATACATCTTTGAGGCGGTCTAAGTTGGGCAGGTCAATATTTTGGTAGGTGTCCTTCAGCCCATCTTGATCAAATTTTTTGGCGAAAAAATCCTTTGAGAAGGAATAATCAATGTTTCGACCGAGTAATCCATATTGGGCCATAATTATTTTTTTTTGGAAAATTTATAACGTTCTAAACCATAAACAAGCGCAATACCTGAACAAATAAAGAGTACCGCAAGGATGGTTTCAGTGGTTAATCCCGTTGGGAAATACCGGCTAAAATCCTTGATTACAGGCCTGCCCTGTGGATCAATCAACACCTCGCCAAGACTGTTGTAGTCATATACTTTGGTTTTCCATGGCCAAACAACGCCTAGTGATCCAGTGATGAAGCCAATAATGACGGCGTAAGTCACTTTCTTATGCTTTTTGATCACTGCAGCGAGCAGATGAGAAAATGCCACTAATCCAGTGAGCGAACCGAGTGAAAAAACAAGGAGAATCGTGATCAGTGCCCGTTGTTCTGGTTGGTCAAAAAATGACAAATCCCACTTGAGCAGATGCGCAAATAAGTCGTACAGGGCGTTAACTGAGTCCACAAGCAACAATACATAATTACCCAATAGCATCAGTATGAAGGAGCCTGAGAGTCCTGGCAATGTCATTCCAGAGACACTAATGATGCCACATAAAAATACAAACCAGAGCTGGTCGTTTTCGCGAGCCGGCTCTAAAAGGCTTATGGCTAAACCCACAATAATACCCGCAAGCAGATAAATTCGGTGGCTGTAGTTCCATTTGCCGAACTCCTTGGTGATGTAATAAATGGAACCGATGATCATCCCAAAAAACGCACTCCACACGTAAAGTTCGTGTTGGATCAACAAGTAATCCAAAAGCTTAGAAACACTAAAATAACTGATGATCATGCCCAAAAACAACAGACTCAAAAATGGGCCGTTGATGTATTGATAAAAACTCTTTATCCGTCCCCCAAAAAGGAGCCGCCATGCCTTGGCATTGACTTTTTGGAGGCTATAGATGAATTCCTCATAGAAGCCTGACACAAAGGCAATCACCCCTCCAGAAACGCCTGGCACTTTGTTGGCCGCACCCATGGCGACGCCTTTTACGACTAACCAAAATTGATCTCTGAGGGTGCGCTTGTGGTCCATTAGTTGCGGTCTTTTTGTGCCACCCGTTCTAAAACGAATAAGGTCAGAAAGCCGAGTGCCATAAGGCCTATACCCATCCATAGTTGCGGGTCGGCACCAGCATTGATTGTGGCATACTCTCCTGGACTGATGCTTGTTTCAATTACAGATTTGAGTGTTTTGAAATCATTCTGCTGCTTTTGGGCCAAAGACAAGGTGCCCAGATTAAATTGCTCAGTCATAGGGTAAATGGTTCCATCAGAAACCTGCATGACTGTCCAAGTTTGTTTCCAAGGCCAAATCTTGTTCAAGCTTCCGAGGACAAATCCCGTGAGTACAGCCAGTGTAGTTTGCGCATAATGATGGAACAGCCATTTGAGGGCTCTTGAAAAACTGAGCAAGCCAATGACCGCCCCAAGCCCGAAGAGCATGATTCGTTTGACGTCAAAGTCGTGCATGGCGTCACTCAAAACTTTATAAGCTCCGAGGATGACCAGGATAAATGATCCTGATATGCCCGGAAGAATCATGGCGCATATGGCCAATGCCCCAGCAACAGGGAGAAACCACAAGCCCCCGAGACCGGAGAGTCCTGGCATGACACTAATGTAATAAGCCAAAAGTCCCCCGATGACCAAAGCGATCACACGGCGTATATTCCATGTTTCAATTTGTTTGCCAATGTACCAGACACTGGCCAGAATCAATCCAAAGAAAAACGACCAAATCATGATGGGTTCTTGCTCGATAAGGTACTTCGCCACTCTCATGAGGCTGACAAAACTGGTCAAAATTCCCAAAAAAAGCGCAATCAAAAAATTGCCATTGAGTTGGTGCCAAAAGGCTTTGAAACCTTCCTTGCGCCACGTGCGGATCAGGGATAAGTTGATGCCGCTGATGGTGTCAATCAATTCTTGATAAATCCCAGAAATAAATGCTATAGTGCCGCCAGAAACACCTGGTACCGCATCTGCAGCACCCATAGCGATGCCTTTAAGAAAAATTGAATAGAACCGAGATTTCACGGATAAGATAAATTAAGTATTCTCTCAAAAATACTCAATTTAAACGGAAGGTTTTTGGTGATTTTGGATTAATTCTTGGACACTCAAAAGTGCATGAACCTTAGGAAATAGAATTTCAATCACCATGACAAACTCGTGATTCAAATGGAGCCCATTGATCATATGGAATTGTCCTTTATGCTGGTCATTGAGCAGATAATAAAGCCCCCCCAAACGGAACTCGATTTCCGCTTGATCTGGATGGAATTCACAGGCTTGAAGCAAATTATTGATGGCCGCACGGTGTTCTCCTAATTTGATCAATAAGTCACATCGCGATAACCATGTGGTGAGTTCATAATTGCCTAGTTCAATGGTTCTTCTGAAAGCATGTTCTGCCTCTTCGTAACGATTGAGCTTCAGGCTGATGCGCGCATGGCGTTTCCAATATAGGGCATTATCCCCGTCAATATTGACGGCTTTTTCAATAAAATAAAGGGCCTTGTCAAAATCTTTTTTCTTGACATAAAAGTCCGTAATAGCAATCCAGGCCTTATCAAGAAGTGCATCTTCCTCGACACATTTATTGAAAAATTGTAGGGCCAAATCCGATTGCCCCAATTTTTCGTAACATTTACCAATGCGCAATAGGGCAAAGGAAGTGGGGTCGTCTAAGGTCAGTGTTACCATATAACTCTCAATGGCTTGACCATAATCCTTGAGGCGCTCTAAAACCTTTCCTTTTTCGAGATATGCCCCGATGAATCGGTCATCACTAATGATGGCAAAATCAAAAGCGGCGAGCGCTTTCTGATAATCCTTGAGCTGATAATACTGCTTTCCGATTTGGTGCCAGGCGACCTCGCAATAAGGATTGTGGTCTAAAAATTCATTGAGGTAAACGATGGCCTTTGTATGTTGTTCTAAAAATTCAAAGCAATACACGACATTATAAAGGGCAGAATAATCCTCAGTATCTTCATCGACACAACGCATGAAGTACGTTTTAGCGTTTTCATAGTCCTCCAAAAATAAATATTCCATGCCGATGAGTGAAAGGACATCGAGTTGGTCTTCCGAAATACTCAGGGCTTGCTCTAGCAATATAATGGCCTGCCGGTGTTGGTTACGGCGCGACAAAATATTGGCTTTTTGAATAAATATTTCTTCGTTAGACTGCTCTAGGATATAGAGTTGGTCCAGCAGGACTTCTGCCTGATCGAGTTTGTTTTCAAAAATCATCATCTCTACCTCAAACAACTTCAAATTCATTGACGTAGGATGTTGTGCCAAACCCAGTTTGGTTGCTTTTTTCGCTAAAGCAATTTTTCCATGCTCCAAATAGTGGTGGATGATGCCTTCAAACTCTTCTGAATCGAAGAAGTAGACGTCGTTGGTTTGCAGCATCGATTCAAAACGCGATAGGGAGAATTGGTTGGGTTCGTCGGGACTCAAGTGCATCAAGCGTGAATACTTTTGGTTATTTAAAGGTAAGCACGGGACTTGAATTGTATTTTAGCCTAATGTTTTCTTGTTAACAAGCTTATCAACACGAATTGAAAATCTTATAAAATTGACTTTCAATTAGTTAAAAATAATGTGATTTATTGAAGCTCGTTCAAGACCTCTAAGATTGTCGCGCAACCTTCAGCGATTTCTTCGTCTGTAATGGTCAGTGGTGGTGTCAATCGGACTGCCTTATCTTCGTAGAGCAACCAAAACAAAAGTACACCACGTGCTTTGCATTTGAGCACCACTTGATCCGTCAGGGATTTGTCTGGTAGAATGATCGCCAGCATTAGGCCTATTCCACGAATTTCTTGTATGAGCGGGTGTTGTAAATGATTTCTGATGAGTTGTTCCTTGCGCAGTACATCCGGCATGAAACCAGGTCCTGTGATCACCTTTAGTGTCGCTAATGCGGCAGCGGCAATCAGTGGATGTCCCCCAAAAGTTGTGATGTGTCCTAGTTTTGGTTGCGTACTGAAATAATGCATCAGCTCATGCGAAGCCGAAAGGGCCCCAATGGGCAGGCCACCGCCCATGCCTTTGCCCATCACCAAAATATCGGGTTCAATTGCAAAGTGCTCGTACCCAAAAAGCCGTCCTGTTCTGCCAAAACCGGGTTGTATTTCGTCAAGAATCAAGAGCGCCCCCGTTTGTGTACAGCGCCGGCGTACAGCCATCAAATAATCTTTATCAGGGACGATGAATCCAGCACCACCTTGGATAGTTTCTAGAATGACAGCAGCAGTCTGGTTGGTGATCATGTCCAATGCGCTAGGATCATTAAAAGGAATGCCATGGCAATCTGGAATCAAAGGTTCAAACGGGGCTTTGCGCTGGTCAAAGTCCATAACACTCATCGCACCCATGGTATTGCCATGGTAGGCTTTTTGGGCATAGATGATCTGTGTTCTTCCAGTGGTAATTCGCGCTAATTTTAAAGCAGCTTCTATGGCTTCCGTACCACTATTCACGAGATAGGTCGTGGTCAAATTTTTGGGAAGATACTCCGCAAGTAACTTACACAGCGTTACGGCTGGGCCCTGTGCAAATTCGCCATATACCATAACATGCAGATATTCTTGCGCTTGCTTTTGTATGGCTTCAACTACTTCGGGATGGCAATGGCCCACACTACATGCTGAGACCCCTGCGACAAAATCCAAATATTTTCGCCCTTGTGTGTCATAGATATAACTCCCGTGTGCACGATCTACGGTGAGGCCCATAGGATGGGGTGTAGTTTGGGCTTGGTACCTGATAAAGTCTTCAATCATGGCCATCACTCATTAGGCTTGGGTTTTTGATCTGAGGAATCGGTCTTGCCTTTAGTGTCAATGACTGCCTTGGTCTCGAGATCAATGACTTGAGGCATTGGAATGCCACGAATAGGGATGAGATCAGGAAAAGTTTTCCCGGCAAATAAATCTTCCTTATAAAACAATCTTTCATTACCGCGCCAAAGAAAGCCTGGCAATATTCTGGCGTTCTCTGGAAATTCTGAAGAGGGGTAGACTTTTCCTGGAACTTTGTTGATGAATCGAATGCCTTTAATTCTTTGCTCGTCAAGGTAGAGCTGAATGGCACTAGAAACAGTATGATTGATGCCTACTAAATCCTCGTTTTCATCGCGCGAATAAAAAATGACCTGACTATTTTTGATGATGTCGACCGTGTCTAGCTTGTTTTCGGTAAAGTTACCGATCAATATACCTCCTTTGACCTGGTTAAAACCCTCTAGGTCTTTTTGGATCATGAAGGCATTGTCAAACACTTTAAGCGAATCCATCTCCTCGCGGACCAAGTTCTGTATCAAGTGTATCGTGTCTCCAGTAATTTGGTTTTCACCTGACCACAAGATGGGATGGCCGAGCATTTCGGTCAGACCGATTTTTTGTGTCACCACAATGGAATCACAAAGACCACTTGTGCGTTCTGATATGGTGACACCAGGTTTGAAAAAGCGGGCCTCATAAAATCCTTTGATCACTCTTTGGTCTGGCTTTCCAGTAATGCGCAGTGTATCGGCGTGTATATAAACGGAATCTTGTTCTTGCAAACTCACTGCCACCGCTCGGTTAGTGATATAGACAGAATCTTGCGCTTTAAAAACTTCGGCGTAGTGCCCATGCACCACTGTCTTGTTTAATGAATCGATCAGTTTGATGTGGTTGGTTGCAGAGGCAAAACCCTTCGAGCGATCAAAATAAATACTGTCGCCATAAAGCACACGGCTGTTGTAATCCACTCTTGAATTTTTAACAAAGTGACCAATATTAGTTCTGGTATTGTAATAACCTCTGTCACAATAAATCGTGCTGGTTTCACTGTCAATTTTTGAGGCGCCATATAAGTAGGCGAGCCCAGATTCTGTAAAAAAGTCGACTCGAGGCGCATTGACCGTATATGAAGGATTGGTGATGGTGACCGCAGACTCAAATTGATATTTTTTAGTGTTGGTAAAATACCGACCAATACGACTGGTCAAGATACTGCTGGTATCGCGGACCGTGCCGCCACTCAGGTAATAAGCCTCCTGCTTTTGTCGGTCAAAATATAGGGTGTCAGACGCCAAATTAGTTTGGGGTTCTTCGAGAATGACATTTCCTGCAGCAAAAGCGAATGAAGTGTCGCCATTGTATTCCCCGTAGTCACTGTACATTTTTATGGTGTCACCTTGAGTAATTTTAACAGAGCCAAACGCCTTTACAAAATTCTCTTTAAAGTAAACAAGTGCCTGATCGCACCACATGTGAACACCGTCATGTTCGATTTGTACCGGGCCATTTTGATCTCGAGAATAGATGACCGCTTCAGGGTGTTCGGGACTTTTTTCAAAGTAGCCGGAAGTCACAGAAACTTGCGTGGTTTTGACACTATCGACCGCCGCCGCATTTTGCGCCCTTACAGCACCAGCGGTCCCGAGAATAAATACCAGAACACCGATGGTTAAGAAATGTTGAGTTACAGAGGACACCACCTGACTAAAATACCAACAAAAATTGAATTTATCGATGTATGGTTTGTTTTCGGTCAGGACCAACAGAAACTATTTTGATCGGAACTCTGAGTTCTTGCTCCAAAAAGTCTATGTATGCCAATAATTCATTGGGCAACTCACTGGCCTCTGTAAGCCCTGTCAAGTCTTCTGACCAGCCTGGCATGGCGGTATAGATTGGTGTGACATGTTCTGGTTCAATGTCATAAGGGAAATGGGTGATGATTTGCCCTTGGTAGTCATATGCGGTACAGACCTTGAGTTCATCAAAACCACTTAAAACATCACCCTTCATCATCATGAGTTGGGTCACGCCATTAATTTGAACCGCATACTTCAGTGCCACAAGATCTAACCAGCCACATCGTCGTGGCCGACCCGTTGTCGCGCCAAATTCACGTCCCACACGCCCCATGGTTTCACCGTCTGCATCAAAAAGCTCAGTAGGGAAAGGGCCACTCCCTACCCGTGTGGTATACGCTTTAAAGATGCCGAAAACATCTTTGATCTTGTTTGGAGCAATACCTAAGCCCGTACATGCCCCAGCTGCTGTGGTATTTGAAGAAGTCACAAATGGATAAGTTCCAAAGTCTATGTCAAGCAAAGATCCTTGAGCACCTTCAGCCAAAATGGTCTTTCCGGCATCCATAGCCTCAAAAAGGTAGGCCTCACTATCGATAAAAGTCAAGGCTTTAAGCTGTTGAATTGCGGCAAAGAAATCGGCTTCAAGAGCGGCCAAATCATAATCTAATGCCACATTGTAAGCGGCGATCATGGCTTCGTGCTTGTTGGCCAAACTGCGGTATTTTTCTTTCCAATTAGGAAGTTCAATATCACCAATACGGATGCCGTTACGTCCGGTTTTATCCATATAGGTCGGGCCAATTCCTTTTAATGTCGAGCCAATTTTGGCTTTACCTTTTGCCGCTTCACTGGCTGCATCTAACAGCCGGTGTGTTGGCAAAATGAGGTGCGCCTTTCGGGAAATCAACAACTTATTTTTGATGTCTAGTCCAAAGGGCGCTAGATTTTCTAATTCTTTCCTGAAAATGACGGGGTCGATCACCACACCGTTGCCCACTAAGTTAATGGCTGTCGGGTGAAAAATACCACTGGGAATAGTGTGCAACACATGTTTGATCCCATCAAACTCTAGAGTATGACCGGCATTTGGTCCACCTTGGAATCGGGCGATGATATCATAATTTGCCGTCAATACGTCGACAATTTTACCTTTTCCTTCGTCGCCCCATTGGAGCCCCAATAATAAATCTACTGCCATAAAATGAATTATTTGGTCGCCTTCCGACGGCCATAGAAATAAAGTGAATGTTTCGTAATGTCTACATCAAAGATGTCTTCGATGGTTTTTTTGATGGTTTGTATCCGTGGATCGCAAAACTCAATAACTTCTCCGTTACTCAAGATCAGATGATCGTGTTGCTTGTCGAAATACGACTTTTCGTAATGCGCCTGATTCTTGCCAAATTGGTGCTTGCGCACCAACCCGCAGTCTAATAAAAGTTCGATAGTATTGTATAAGGTCGCCCGACTCACGCGATAATTCTTGTTTTTCATATCGATGTACAAGGACTCAATATCGAAGTGCTCGGTTTGGTCATATATTTCTTGCAGAATAGCGAAGCGTTCAGGTGTTTTACGGTGCCCTTTTTCTTCTAAAAAGCCCGTAAAGACATTTTTTACAATCGCTTGATTATTAAGTTCTGTCGGTGTCTTCATGATCAGAAGCCAAAGTTACTTAATTATACTCTGGTGACTTTATCGATGCCATTTATTTTTTGGATGTTTTTAACCAAGTTATCAAGTATAGACTTGTTTTTTACCTTGACAACAATAGTCCCAATAAATGTGCCATCGTCGGTATCAAAGTGCACACTTTTCATATCGATATGCAGGTTGCTCGAAACTACTTTTGTGACACTATTGACCATGCCAAAGGTGTCGATGCCCGTTATTTTCAGTGTGGCCTTGAAATCGCTTTGACTCGAATCAATCCAGTTGGCTTTCATGATGCGGTAATTGTAATTGCTTTGCAATTGTAGTGCATTGGGGCAATTGGTTTTGTGCACTTTGATGCCTTCCTTAATGGTCAAAAAACCAAACACGTCATCACCAGGAATGGGGTTGCAACAGGGTGAGAGCTTGTAGTCCAATTTTTGTGCGTCTTTACCAAAAACCAATTGGTCGTATTTGACCGTAAGCTCCTCTTTATGCAATTGTTCTGAATTCTGGGGCCGTCGGATGCGGTTTTTGAAAAAATTCACAAAAGCGTTGCTGTTGGAGGCGGCAAATTCTTTGAGCATTTTATTGTCGATGATGCCCGCGCCGATGCGGTAAAATAAATCTAAAGAAGTCTTGAGTTTGAAAAATACCACCAAACGATGAATGACTTTGTCGTCTAGGGTTATTTTCTGGGCCTTCATTTTTCGGGCCAAAATGACTTTACCTTCTTCTGCAATTTGTTTTTGTTCTTCTTTAAGCGTTGATTTTATTTTGGCAATTGCGCGCCCAGTTATGACATAATTCAACCAGTTGGCAGTAGGTTTTGTCTTGTCAGAGGTAATGACTTCTACTTGGTCTCCATTTTTGAGCGTAAAACTCAGCGGTACCAATTTACCATTGACTTTGGCGCCCCTTGTGTGCTTGCCTATTTCTGTGTGCACGTGAAAGGCAAAATCTAAGGCTGTAGCACCCTTGGCCAAGGAATAAAGATCTCCTTTTGGTGAAAAGACAAAAATTTCTTTTGCGTACAGATTTAATTTGAAGTCTTCAACAAAATCCACCGCATCTGTCTGCGCTGTTTCAAGGGTTTCTTGCAACTTATTAAGCCATAAATCTAGACCTTCATCGTTCTTGTCATCATTCTTGTATTTGTAGTGTGCGGCATAGCCTTTCTCCGCAATTTCATTCATTCGTTGGCTTCTGATTTGCACCTCTACCCATCGGCCTTTTGGCCCCATGACGGTGATGTGTAGCGCCTCATATCCCGTTGACTTAGGCGATGATATCCAGTCTCTTAATCGTGTAGGGTTGGGCCTGAAGTGATCGGTGACAATTGAATAAATTTTCCAAGCCAAGAATTTTTCGTCGCTGGGGGCACTATTGTAAATGATGCGGATGGCAAATTTGTCATAGACCTCGTCGAAGGTGACATTTTGTGCGACCATTTTGCGCCTAATCGAAAAAATAGATTTGGGACGACCTTTGATGTCAAATTTGATGTGCGCTTCCTCTAGGCGCTCTCGAATGACCTGCGTGAAGCTTTTGATGAAAACATCTTGGTCTTGTTTGCTGTCTTTTATGTTGCCGACAATTTCATGGTAGATCTTGGGCTCTGTATATTTGAGTCCGAGGTCTTCTAGTTCAGATTTGATGTTGTATAGGCCAATTCGGTGTGCGAGCGGCGCATAGATGTATAAGGTCTCTGAGGCAATTTTCATTTGCTTGTCTGGAGCCATACTGTCCATGGTTTGCATATTGTGCATCCGGTCGGCAATCTTGATGATGATCACCCTAATGTCTTCGTTGAGGGTCAAGAGCATTTTTCTGAAATTCTCAGCCTGTAAAGAAGCATCGTTTTGGTATTCTAGATGAGAAATCTTGGTCAACCCATCGACGATTTTAGCTACGGTAGAGCCAAAAAGTTCTTCTATATTTTTAAGGGTATAACTGGTGTCTTCAACCACATCGTGCAACAAGGCGGCGGCAATAGAAGTCGCATCGAGCCCAATTTCTGCCGCTACTATTTTGGCTACAGCAATGGGATGGAATATGTAGGCCTCTCCACTTTTTCGGCGTTGCTCTTTATGCGCGTCAACAGCAGTGTCAAAGGCGGTGCGAATGAGTTTTTTGTCATCTTTCGACAAAGTTTGGTAACTGATTTTCAGCAGCTGCTTGTACTGTTTGGCAATTTCCTTGTTCTCTAGTTCTAAGACGTCTGGACTCATCTACTAAAATTACAATAAAGTTTAAAAGTGACAAGCACCTTGTTTAAAAGAAAAACGATGCTGCCGACATTTTTGGTATTATGGTCTACAGGTGATCTGGTGTTAGTGCGATTTTTGGCGGATCGCCTCAAAAAGAAGTATTCCAGCAGCAACAGAGACATTCATGCTGTCAATTTTACCGCTCATTGGAATGACAATATTATCGGTACTCTCTTGGGTCCAGGTAGGGGAGAGTCCCTCGGATTCAGTACCAACAACAATTGCTGCGGGGCCTTTAAAGTCAATTTGTGTATAAGGTACAGCCGCTTGAAGCGACGCACAATATATCGCAATGCCATTTTTTTTGAGATAAGCAATGATTTCATCCGTAGACCCCGTCCGGACTTGCATGGTAAATATCCCGCCGACGCTGCTGCGAACAATGTTCGGGTTATACAGATCCGTTTTTGGATTGGCAATGATCATGGCGTCGACATTTGCAGCGTCACAAGTCCTGAGTAAGGCCCCTATGTTTCCTGGCTTTTCTGGTGCCTCAGCGACCAAAATCAAGGGGTGCTGTCGTTTGAATTTTATGGTTTCTAACGACTGGCTTTGGGTGCGGCACACCGCCAAAACACCCTCGGTAGATTGTCGGTAAGCCATTTTTTGATAAATGTCTTGGGGCACTTCAATGCGCTCAAAAGAACCATCAATAATGCCAATGAGCGCGGTTAAAGCACTATGATCGATAATTTCGGGGCAATACAATAAGGTCGTGATGTCAAATTTTGATTTGACGGCCAACTGTATCTCTCGCAGGCCTTCAACCACGAAAAGTTCATGACTTCTTCGTGCTTTGGCCTTGTCTCTCAGCGCGACAATCTGTTTGACCAAGGGATTTTGGCCGCTCGAAATAAATTTGGTCTGCATCACTTTTTGGCGGGGATTAACTCATGTGCTAGTGCTGCCCGTATTTTTCAGAATAGCGCTCATATAATTCCGTTTGATGGGTCTCAAGGGACAGACGGCGGCCATCGATAAAGGCATGTGTGAGTCTATTAGTCCGCATGTCAAGTGCATCACCTTGACTGACAAACAAAGTGGCACTTTTGCCCGCGGATAAGGTGCCGTATTGGTCATCAATACCCAAAATCTTGGCAGTATTTCCAGTAACTAATTTTAACGCTTCCTCTGGAGCCAAACCTTGACCGGCAACATGTCCGGCATAAAATGGCAAATTCCGGGTGCTCATGCGTTCCATTGAGCCTCGTGCATTAAGCCCTACCAAAAGACCTCCTTCGACCAGTAGTTTGGGCAATTTGAACGGTTGGTCATAATCGTCATCGTCTTGAGCGGGTGTGGCATGAACACGATCGACAATCACAGGAATTTCTTGTGCTTTGAGAAAAGGGATTATTTTGTAGGCTTCGTAACCACCCACTAAGACCATTCGTTTGACACCGAGGTCGCGGAGTTGATGGACGGCATCAATTATTTCTCTCTCTCCATCGGCATAGACATATACTGTTTTGGTGCCATCAAAAACACCGGTCAAGGCCTTGAATGCTTCATTTGGTATTGTAGGTTGTTCTTGTCTATAACTCATTCCAGAGTCAAAATAAGTTTTGATCGCTTGCGTTTGCGCACCATAATTTTTGTTAGGCGTCCAACCTCTGCTTTCGCCTGCCCACCAGCGGCCGCGGCGATAGGTATTGGGCCAGTGCAGATGAATCCCATCATCCAATTTTATGGCCGCATCTTCCCAATTCCACGCATCTAATTGTACAATCGATGAGGTACCAGAAATGGTGCCTCCTTGCGGTGTTGTTTGGGCCAACAGGATGCCGTTTGGACGCATGGTTTCAACCACACGACTTTCAGCGTTATAAGCAATAATACTCCGGATATTAGGCAAATACTCCCCGAGCTCAGCGTCATCTCGTGTCTGACGGACTGCATCAATTTCTACAAGTCCCAAAGAAGAAACTGGAGCAATAATCCCAGGATAAACGTGTTGGTCACTGATGTCAATAATGGTGCCCACTGGGCTGAGGTCTTGACCGCCGATGGCCAAAATTTTGCCATTATCTAATATGATGTTGCATTTGTTGATAATGGTACCATCTCCGATATGAGCAGTTCCGCCCGTTAAGGTGACCGGGCCTTCAGATAGTGTTCCTGGTGTTTGTTGTGCGTGGGCCATGCCCATAAAACCAAGAATGAGCCATGTGTAAAGTGTTATAAAGTGTTTCATTGTTGGTTTAGTTTATCGTTTCACATTCAAAATCTATTCTATCACGTTTGCGGGGTGCACGTTTTGGACCACTGCCGCCGCTTTTGTCTGAAATCATGATTTGGATCAAGTCATTTTTTTCTTGAGCCATCGCCAAGCGCTTTTCTTGATCTTGGGCCAAGTCGAAATATACAGCGCCATCAACCAATGTTTTTTCTGCCTTGGTGTAAACGGACAATGGATGTCCGTCCCAAAGCACTATATCAGCGTCTTTACCTTCTCTAAGACTTCCTGTGCGGTCATCAATATGCAGTAATTTAGCCGGGTTAATGGTGACCATTTTCCAGGCTTCAAGTTCCGACATGTCGCCATATTTTATCGTTTTGGCGGCTTCTTGATTGAGTCGACGGGCCATTTCGTCATCGTCGCTATTGATTGCTGTTGTGACGCCTTCTTTTGCCATGATCGCCGCATTATATGGTATGGCATGGATCACTTCATATTTATAGGCCCACCAATCGCTAAATGTTGAGGCGCCAACCCCATGGGCCTTCATTTTGTCCGCGAGTTTATAGCCCTCTAGAATATGTGTAAAGGTATTGACGGTAAAATCGAATGACTCTGCCACCTTCATCAGCATATTGATTTCACTCTGGACATAACTATGACAACTGATGAAACGCTCGCCATTCAGAATTTCAGCTAAAGTTTCGAGTTCCTCATCGACACGATAAGGAGTCCCACTATTTTTTAGTTCTTGATAAGATTTTGCTCGATTAAAATAATTGACATAGAGTTGCTCGACACCCATACGTGTTTGTGGGAAACGATTAAAACTTTGCCAATTGCTCTGCTTGACGTTTTCACCCAAAGCAAATTTGATGAATTTAGGCATGTCCTTGTAAAGTAAGCCTTCGGAGTCCTCACCCCATTTGAGTTTGATGATGGCGGATTGGCCTCCAATAGGGTTGGCCGATCCATGTAAAATTTGAACAGAGGTCACGCCTCCTGCCAAATTCCGGTAAATATTGATGTCTTTGGGATTCAATACATCAGAAATCCGGACTTCTGCAGATGAATTTTGCCCCCCCTCATTAATGGTCAAGGCCCCAATGTGTGAGTGCTCATCAATGATCCCAGCGGTGAGGTGTTTGCCAGTGGCATCAATCACTCGAGCTCCTGGCGCTTTAAGACCTTTACCAATTTTATGAATTTTACCCGACTTCACCCAAAGGTCAGTCTCGGTCAAAATACCTTGATCTTCTCCCGTCCATAAAGTCGCGTTACGAAACAATATAGATTCTGCCTGCGGAAGGGCCTCATTGCCATAGCCAACATTTGGATAAGTCACCCGCAATGGCCCTGCTGACAGAGTTTCCGATTGTGAAGATGGGTCTTGGCTATTTGCGGACTTGACCTCATTTGTTTGGTTCCGCTGGGCTTCAAAAGGTATTTCTGAGCCATTTTCTAGAAATAATTTACCTGAAAATCCACCGACTTCATTAATTCTTGCCGTACCTCTGACCACCGCATCGGTCATTTTGTCCTTTACAGACCACTGCAGCCAATGGTCAGTATATTGCACAGATCCTTTAGTTAGACTGTCTCCAACACCAAATGACAGACTAAGTTTGGGAAGGTCTCCACTGATTTCTAATGTTCTTGATTGGTCAGAATAGGTCATTGTATAGGTCCCCTGTATTTTCTTAGCGCCACGATCTGTCAATTCATAGACTTGACCTTGTACCCAGTTTTCGAGCATTTTTGTATGGGCGGCAAAAAGAGGCCCATCAGTCACAATAAAATTGGCCCATTTTCCTGCCTCGAGCGTGCCTATCTGGTCGCTTTTACCCAATAATTTGGCTGGAGTTGTGGTGAGCGCTGCCAATGCTGATTGTGGGTTGAGCCCAGCGTCTATTGCTTTTCTGAGTTGCTTGCTGAACTCGTTCGTGCGCTTTAACTCAAAGGTGGTCAGAGCAAAGGGCACATCATGTTGGTCCAAGACCCTGGGGTTATGCGGGGCTTGTTGCCAATGACGAAGATCTTCCAGGGCAAGGTGTTTGGCAAAGTAAGGGTCGCTAAGGTCATAGGCCTCAGGAAAATTAATCGGCACGATATAAGCCGCATTACTGGCTGCAATGGCGTCAATATTTTCGTAGGCATCTTGACCGCCAACAAGGATATAGGGCACCCCAAATTGCGCGCCAATGGCATGAGCCCGCAGGGTGTTGGATTGATCTCCAGCTTCAAAAAATGCGGGTTTGTTCATTTGGGCCCCAAGAGCCGTCAAGGAACGATCAGTGGTATGACCTTGCTTATTGAACCAATCAAGATCGTGATACATTTGTCTCAAAAGCGCCATGGACCCCATGAGCGAACCAGGGTAGGATTGAGCACTCTGGGTGCTTTTGTCAAAAGAAAAACATTGGCTGGCAGCAGCATCAATGATGCGCTCAGCATCTGTTGAGCCATCGTTAAGAGCCACCACAAGTCCACTCCCACGCGCGATACCATCCATTAAATGTGTGTGTGCCACGCCAAAGCCTTGAGCTCTCAGCGCTTCGGCTTGCTTTTTGTCATAGGCAAAAGAATTTACGGCATTTTGTTCTGGGCGGATGTGATCGTTCCAATAATATCCTTCACGAGTGGGCTCGTATTGCGGCGATCGTCGTCCCCCTCTATTGGCTTTTGGTTTTTCCACCCCAAAATCTGTGTAAGCATCAATAAATGACGCATATACGTGCAATCCGGAGCCATCTTGGGTCAAAACTTCGGCAGGCACTTCGACTTTTTTTCCAGCGGCAATAATTTTGCCGTCTCCAATCAATATCGTTCCATTCTCTATGGTGCGGTCTGGGGTCACGTGCAGAGTAACGTTGGTCAAGGCATGACGCACCGCATATGATTCATTGAGTTGGTCGTTTTTTGGAAAGTAATCTTGGGCCCAAAAGGCGTGACTCGTCAACACGCAAATAAGTAAAGTGGTGAGATGTTTCATGGATCATGAAATAGAATTAGCTAATAAAGATAAGAAGAGTACCGAATAATTCTGTCATTTTTTCGGTTTTATCAATGTGCTTTTTTAAATCGGACGGTCTTGGTAATAGTTCACCAATAGGGCGACCATATAGCTATAACTCTGAATGCCTTTCTCTTGATTGTTGGCCTTGAGAAATTGGTCCCAAAATACCTTTGAAAGTCCTTCAAATGGATTTTTGTAATGTGCCCAAAACAACCTCATTTCGCGATAGCTTTCCAGGATGCCTGTATTGATGGTCGGCAATAAACGATCATAGGCGGCGCGGTCCCGTCTGGCGACTTCGTTAATGCAATACCGCAGTGAAAAAATAGCCCCGGCATAACTGATGTAAGGATCAGAATGATGCAAGGTGGCTAATGTGGCGATAAAGTTGGCCTCGTTTTCGGCAGCATAACCCATTTGGTGCGCTTGCTCATGGGCACTGACTACAGGGAACTTGTGGTTTTTGATTCTATTGTTCACCTGAGATTCTCCTGTCAGGGGATTATAATAACCACTGTACCCCATATAGGTGAGTCCCAAACTCCATAAGCTCTCTTTTATGCTTGTGCCGCTGTAGTCGAATAGTGGCAGTTCCTGACTCAATTCTCTATAGCCTTCTCGAGATAATTCAAATATGTTCTCTTGCGAATAGGGCAAATCAATTTTGAGGCTGTCGGGGTAGCCCAAAGCGCCGTGTAACGTATTGCTCTTATCGATCAGCCGTTCTGTCAGTGCGACAAGTTGCTCTGTAGTGTAGGAGGTTTGGAGGCCCATCGTATGGTGCAGAGGCTGTCGGAGATAATTTAATCCCCAGATCATATGGAAAGTGAAATAGACCACTGATAGTGTGGCGACAACATCGACCATGAAAGCGGTCGGCTCTGATTTGAGGCGTTTGACATGAGCAAATAACCAGCGACAGGTCAAAATGATGAGCGCAGCATAGATCAGATCTCCGATAGAGAATGGAATCCAGCCAAATAGATAGCGCGAAAGGCTACTCATCAAAGGATAAACCCCTTGGCTGTAATAGGTTTCGACAAATTGAGGATAGTGCCGCAGGACCAGCAAACCAAAATATTGCACGGGCAACAAAAGCGCTAAAATGACTCGTGTTTTTCTCTGCATAGTCAAACATACAAAGAATTATTTGACTTAGAATTTTTTCACACATGAATAAAAAGTACCTTTGAATCACTCAATAAAACGACTGATGAATCACAAGATAAATGAGATAGAACCACAAGAAGTTTGGCGTTGTTTTTCGGCTCTGAATGCTGTGCCAAGGGCCTCTAAGAAAGAAGAAAAAGTCATTGATTTCATGGTGCAATTCGCCAAAGAGCTTGATCTCTCTGTAGCAGTTGATGCTGTCGGTAATGTCTTGGTCAAGAAGCCGGCTACCCTTGGCATGGAAAATAAGAAAACTGTCGTCATGCAGGCGCATCTTGACATGGTCCACCAAAAGAATAATGATACAGAATTTGATTTTGATAAGCAGGGGATCGATATGTATGTGGATGGTGACTGGGTTCGGGCAAGAGGGACCACCTTAGGGGCCGATAATGGTTTGGGTGTGGCGGCAATTATGGCTGTATTGGCCAGCAAGGATATTGTTCATCCAGCACTAGAGGCTTTGTTCACCATAGACGAGGAGACGGGTATGACGGGCGCAATGGGGCTTCAGGGCGGATGGCTTCAAGGTCAGATCCTTCTGAATTTAGACACCGAGGAAGATGATGAGATAGGTGTGGGTTGTGCCGGCGGTGTTGACGTCACTGCTTTCGGACAATTTGACGACGAGCCCAATCATTTGAATGGTGGTTTTGAAATTTCTGTGACTGGATTGCAAGGTGGTCATAGTGGTATGGAGATCCATAAGGGCTTGGGTAATGCGAATAAACTAATGAACCGAATTTTATGGGCATTAGATGAGCAGGTAGTTCTGTCAAAGCTTCATGGTGGGAGCTTGCGCAATGCGATTCCTAGAGAAAGTGTGGCCATTATTGCCGTCGCGCAAGAGCAGAGGGGCCAAGTCCAAAAAGTTTTTGATCAAGTCAGGTCCAGTATTTTGGAAGAATATAAACATTTAGAACCGGAGTTGTCCTTGACGCTTGACCCATGCGCTGCGCCTGCTCGTGTGATGTCTCAAGCAGATCAAAAGATATTCCTTTCTGCAGTCCAAGGCACCTTCAATGGTGTTTATCGGATGAGTCCGGCGATAGAGGGATTGGTCGAGACGTCAAACAACGTGGCAAAAGTGACTTTAGATCAAGGCCAGATTCAGATTGATTGTTTGACAAGATCTTCTGTAGATAGTTCTAAAGAAGATCTGACCAACAGTTTGAGTGCCGTGTTTGGATTGGCAGGTTATCAGGTGCGTTATGCAGGGACTTACCCGGGCTGGGCTCCCAACATGGATAGTCCTATTCTGAAAGTAATGGAGGGACTCTACTGCGATATATTTGGTCAGCAGCCTAATGTGGCTGCCTGTCATGCCGGTTTAGAATGTGGTATTCTGGGGCAAAATTATCCAGATCTTGATATGATATCTTTTGGCCCCACAATAAAAGGCGCACATTCTCCAGACGAGCGTGCGAGCATCAGTTCGACGCAAAAATTCTGGCGTTTCCTCAAGGCTGTTTTGGCAGAAATACCTCAAGCATGATCAAAAAAAAACAGCCCGGCAGGGCTGTTTTTTTTTGATCAAGTTACCATTATGTGATTGGTCAGCACAACAGGTTTCTTTTATTCCGCAGAAAGTAATTCCAGTTCAAAAATGACATCAGCGTTAGGCGGGATGACATTGCCGGCGCCTTGTGGACCCCAAGCCAAATGAGAAGGGATAAATAATGTAATCTTATCTCCAATACTCATTTCGAGTAAGCCTTCTTTAAAACCAGGAACCAGAGCTGATTCTTGACTGTATTGCGACATCATCGGCTGGTATTGATTATTGGCTTTTCTCTGGAGGTTGACCTGCTCATAGGCTTCGGCAGTAGACAACATGCTGGTGTCAAAAAGACTGCCGTCGGTGAGGTATCCCGCATAATTGAATCGGACTTTGGCACCAATGGCTGGTTTCATGCCCTTACCTTTATGGTTCCAATGAATATTGATGCCCGAAGGATAGCTGTCCACGGTTAGTGCCAGCGAGTCCAAGCTTGCTTTTTTGGCCATAATGACTCCAGCAACACGTTCTGCTTTGGCCTTTTTGTCGGCTTCAAGATTGGCGATTTCATCGGAGAATGACGGTGCGCTCACCCCCTTGTTAATGATGTTGATGGTTTGAATGACGACCGGTTCAGTGGGCTTATCGCCTGGTTTGCTTGTCGCAACTGCACCAATAGAATCAACAACTTCTTGACCCACTACAATTTCACCAAAGACTGTATGCTTGCCATTGAGCCATGGTGTTTCTTTTAGGGTGATGAAAAATTGACTGCCATTGGTTCCAGGTCCTGAGTTGGCCATTGATAGTATGCCTTTAGATTGATGTGATAGGCTATCTACAATTTCGTCGGTGAAGGCATAGCCTGGAGTTCCCGTGCCGTCACCACTTGGGTCACCACCTTGGATCATAAAATCTTTGATCACACGGTGGAAGGTCAGCCCATCGTAAAAGGGCTTATTCTGGTAGGCCGAATCTACTTGTGGATGAGTGCCTTGGGCCAATTCCACAAAGTTAGCGACGGTGAGCGGTGTGCTTTCGTGATAAAATTTAGCGACAAAAACCCCTTTATTCGTGATGAATTCAGCATAAAGACCATCCTCAAGAGCCGGGTACTGAGAGGTACAGCCTGCGAAGGTTAATGCTAGGGTCGTGACAAGTAAAATAAGCTTTTTCATAAGTGTATTAATTATCTAAATTGGACATTTGATTTAATATTAAGGACACCACTATTGGTGTATTTGCCCCTATTTTGCCTTCTAAACCATAATAACCATATGCTTTATAAGAAGGAAGGACTAATGTAATAATTTCTTGGGCTTTCATGAGTTTAATGCCTTCGCGAATCCCCGAAATCAAATCTTGTTTACTTTGGTCGACAAGGTATTGCACTGTGCCGACCTCGTCGTAACTCAAGATGGTAAGGCCGTTCAAATCTTTCACTTCATAACTGAACGAGACCTCACTTCCTGTAACAGGGGTAGGGGCTTCTATGGCCACCTTAAGGTCATACGCATACCAAAAGCCATCTGCAGAGGTTTGGTAGGCGTGTGTGGTGTCCTGGGCTATATAGGTTTCAATCGCCTGAACTTCCGCTGCAAAGCGCTTGATGTTGCGCGCGACAGAGGCCTCAATAGAAGAACCTGTGCTCTGTTGGGTGGGCCGCCTTGATTCCGGGCTTTTGCATCCAAGAAACCCTAAAAGCATGAACAAAATAACGGCAAATAATCTAAATGGCATTGAGTTGATTTTTGTATTGGGGCACTTGTTTCATCAAAAAGGCAATAGCATCCGCCATCGAACCGTCAAATTTTCCACCAGCGGCATTGGTATGGCCTCCGCCATGAAAATAATTCCGAGCAAAATCATTAACAGAAAAATCACCTTTACTGCGCAGAGACATTTTGATGATGCCTTCGTTCTTGTTTTCGATAAAGATCACGGCAAATACAACACCTGCGACACTGAGGGCGTAATTGACAAACCCTTCGGTATCACCTTTCTTAAAATTATGTGCTTCTAACTCGTCTTGCGTTATGGTGATGTAGGCCAAGTTATATTCAGCCCGAATCACCAGATTCGCTAAGGCCTTTCCAAGCAACCTGAGTCGATCAGGACTTTGGGTGTCATAAATATGATGGTGAATTTCGTGATGGACCGCGCCAGCTTCGAGCAGATCGGCCACGACTCTGTGCGTTCTTGGCGTTGTCGCCGAAAACTTAAAAGACCCCGTGTCCGTCATGATGCCCGTATAGAGATTTGTCGCGATGTCTGCAGAAATCAAGTTTTGATCCCCCAGTGCTCCTATGGTATGATAAACCATTTCACAGGTACTGCTCATGGTTGTGTCGCTATAAGTGAATTGCGCGTAGTGATCGGGTTGTTGGTGGTGGTCAATCATCACAAATATTGACTTTGTTGATGCCAAAACCTCACCTAATTCACCTGTTCTGTTGAGGGCATTAAAGTCAAGGGTGAAGACCATTTCGGCATGCTCGAGGAGCTCCTTGGTGTGTTCTATTTCTTTTTCATAAATGACAATGTCTTGACAGCCGGGCATCCATTTTAAAAATTCTGGAAAGTCATTGGGCATCAAAACGACAGGGTCATGACCTTTTCGCTTCAGATACCAATAAAGTCCGAGGCACGAGCCTACCGCATCTCCATCGGGGTTTTTGTGCCCAACAATTACTAATTTTTTAGGCGTGGTGAGCAGTGTGCTCAAAGTCTGCCAATCTTGTTTTGTCATCGCAGACAAAGATACAATTTCTTGATGGTTTGCAATTTGATTATTGCCAATTAAAATACTACTTTTGCGGCCAAATTAGTCAAACACCATGAGAACAGACAGAACATTTACAATGCTTAAGCCCGATAGTGTCGAAAAAGGAAACATTGGGCCAATTTTAGAAAAAATCAGCAGCGCAGGATTCAAAATTGTTGCGATGAAACTGACACAAATGACCACCGCAGACGCCGAGGCGTTCTATGCGATCCACAGTGAGCGTCCTTTCTTCGGAGAGTTAGTGAGTTATATGACTCGTGGACCAATCGTCGCGGCTGTTCTTGAAAAAGATAATGCTGTAAGCGATTTCAGAACACTAATTGGTGCCACTAACCCAGCGGAGGCCGCTGATGGAACCATCCGTAAAATGTTTGCGGATTCTATAAGCGAAAATGCCGTTCATGGCTCTGACAGTGACCAGAACGCAGAAATCGAAAGTCAATTCCATTTTGCTGGTCGCGAAATATTCTAACACAAATTGACCTTAACGCATCTAAATTGAGCCGCTTTGAGCGGCTCAATTATTTTAGGACCAACTCCGAAACCAATGGGGCGTCGAGGAACTCATTGACCATGGAGATGATTTTCTCCTTGCCGTAGGATAATTCTTCGCGTAAAACAGAGGAGCTCAGATGGACCACCAAAGTGTTTCCGTTGAGCATGACCTTTGTGGTGTATTTTGAAATAGGTGGCCCCATGATGTGGTGCCAAGCTTCCTCAGCCGTCACTTTGTTCAAGCCTTTTTCCAATTTACTCTCCTTAATGTAGGTCTTGAGTAAGTCGCCAATATTGTGCGATGAAGCGTTGCGTTTTGCCATAAGACTATTATAGAGAGTAGATTAGGGAATGATAGGGCAATGCTTTTTTCATTGGGGCTTCCCGTGTTATAAGTTGAAAATTTTGTAACTCTGATGAACTGATTTTACAACGTTTTCCGTGCGTTCCCCATGGGTGTCACTGATGAATATTTGGCCAAAGTTATCTTGATCAACAAGGCCAATTATTTGGGCAACACGTGTTTCGTCGAGTTTGTCAAAAATGTCGTCGAGAAGCAAAATTGGCGCGACTTCACTTTGGGTTTTTAAGAAATCAAATTGGGCCAGTTTCAGCGCAATCAGAAATGATTTTTGTTGTCCTTGTGAGCCAAACTTTTTGATGGGATGGTCCCCTAAATTAAATTGGAGGTCATCTTTATGAACCCCATAATTGGTGTATTGCGTGGCACGATCCTTGCCAATATTTTGTTTTAATGCGTCGATTAAGGGCTGCTCATTAAGCCCACTTTGATACGTTATGGATACGGATTCTTTGCCTTGGGCAATAAATGAATAACGCTCTTTAAAAATGGGCAGAAACACCGACAAAAACCCACTGCGTTTTTTATGGATTTGTTGCCCATACAAGTCCAGTTGGCCATCGTATATGGCCAAAGTATCGGCATCGAAAGTGTGGTTGAGTCCAAAATACTTGAGCAATGCGTTGCGTTGCGAGAGGACTTTTTGATAAGCCAAAAGGTCTTGCAGATAAGCACGATCCCCTTGAGAAATGACCCCATCGATAAATTTACGTCTGGTGTCACTGCCCTCGGTAATCAAATCGCGATCGCTAGGAGAAATGATCACTAGAGGCAAAAAACCAATATGATCGCTGAGTTTGTCATAGAGCTTGCCATTGCGCTTGATCGATTTTTTTTGACCTTTTTTCACGCCCAAGACAACGTGTTCTTTTAGGTCGTGTTTCTGGTATGTCCCATCAATGACAAAGAAATCTGACCCATGTCTGATATTTTGCACTGAAATGGGATTAAAGTAGCTTTTGCCAAATGAGAGGTGATAAATAGCGTCCAAGGCGTTAGTTTTGCCTACGCCGTTAGCGCCAACAAAGCAATTGATTTTGGGGTCAAAGTCGAAGGACTGAGATTCAAAATTTTTGTAATTCACTACAGCTAAGGATTCTAAAAGCACTTTTTGGGTTTAATTTGATGGTCCTAAGATGGCTTTGGACCAGAGGTTTAGGGATTAAAACTTCACTGCAAAATATTGATTTTTCCCTTTTAAATTGTAATAAAAATTATATTTTTGCCCCTCAATATTAAGAGATTATGGCAACCTACAAAAAACGCGGATACAAACCCAAAACAGCTCCTGAAAAAGAGGTCGAACTAGAATCGGACAGCACAACTGCTGAGGTATTTAATTCCCTTGATCAAGGCGCTTCAAAGACGGAAGAGTGGGTTGAGGCCAATCAGAAGCCTATTTTTACAGCGGTCGCGCTCGTGGCGATTGCTGTCTTGGCATACATTGGTTATCAGAAGTTTGTCGCAGAGCCGCAGCAAGTAGAGGCCGCAAACGAGGTCTATCAAGCCAGTTCATATTTTGATCAAGCCTTAGTCGCCACAACCCAAAAGGACTCATTATTCCGTATGGCACTCAATGGCTATGCAGGGAAATACGGCTTACTCGATATCGTTGATAAATTCTCAGGCACTCCAGCAGGAACACTGGCAAGCTACCAAGCGGGTGTTGCTTACTATAATCTCAAACAATATGATTTGGCGATTCAATTTATGGACCAATATGATGGTGATGATGAAATCGTTACCCCTTTGGCAAAAGGACTTTTAGGTGATTCATTTGCCCAATTGAATCAATACGGTGAGGCCCTAAAATACTACAATGAGGCCGTGGCATATAGCACCAATGAGGTGACAACACCGCGTTTTTTGTTGAAAGTTGGCACTACGGCAATGACTTTAGGTGATTACGCTCAAGCGGAAAAGGCGTTCACACGCATTACTGATGAATTTGGTGAGACGAACGAAGGCGCTCAGGCTAAGACTTATTTGGCCCAGACACAAGCCAAGCGCTAGTCTATGGCTACCGTAAATAAACATTTATCTTCTTATGACGCGTCGGCATTGCCAGACGCGTCTTCATTTCGATTCGGTTTAGTGGTTTCTCAATGGAATGAAGAAATCACAGAAGGTTTGGCTCAAGGCGCTTTGGCGACATTCAGTGATTGTGGTGTGGCCGCAGATCATGTCACCCGATGGAATGTGCCCGGCAGTTTTGAGCTGGTTTATGGATGCCAGCGCATGATGGCCAAACATCCAGAAATTGACGCTGTCATTGCTATCGGTAATGTGATCCAGGGCGAAACTAAACATTTTGATTATGTCTGTCAAGGGGTCGCTCAAGGCATTAAGGACCTCAATCTGATGGGCATTACTCCAGTCATTTTCTGTGTCCTTACCGACAACACGAGACAACAATCAATTGATCGAAGTGGAGGAAAGCATGGAAATAAAGGCGTTGAAGCCGCAGTAGCTGCAATTGAGATGGCGGCCCTGAGGTCGGCAACACAATAGCCCTTTCCTTTCCGAAAATTAAACCAAAGTCATGGGCTTAAAACCCTTGATTTTCGCTAAATTTGAGTTGCGGACATCATGATTAAGTTTACTCTCATAAAGCGCCTTAAAACGAATAATCGTTTTAATTATACTCCTCGTTATTACAAGGGTAAGCCCGACATGGACCACACCAAGCCAACGACAAAGATGGACCATTACGTTGACGCTTTGAACGAAAATGATTTTTCTGGCCATTGGCAACAAGCACGACACAAATACAGAAATAGGGACAATAGCTCATGGAACAAAACAGTTTTGATTCTGATCGCCCTATTGACCCTGATGGCGCTGTGGGTAATTGATTTTGATCTTTCTATTTTTTATCGTTGAGCACCGCCAATCAAATAAAGCTTTTGCCAGACCATGTGGCCAATCAAATTGCTGCAGGTGAGGTCGTACAGCGCCCTGCTTCGGTAGTAAAAGAATTGTTAGAAAATGCTATTGACGCTGGTGCTGACCAAATCACCTTGGTGATCAAAAATGCAGGAAAAACATTGATTCAGGTGATTGATAATGGTTCAGGAATGAACGCTGTCGATGCGCGCCTTTGTTTTGCGCGTCATGCCACGTCTAAAATCAAACAAGCCGACGATCTCTTTCAGCTCCAAACTAAAGGCTTCCGCGGGGAGGCCCTAGCTTCAATTGCGGCTATAGCGCATGTTTCTTTAAAAACAAAAATTGCTACAGCAGAGCAAGGCGTGCGTTTGGTCATAGAAGGTAGTGCTTGTACCAAAGAAGAAGCCATTGTCATGAATAGTGGCACAACAGTCACGGTCAAGAATTTATTTTACAATATTCCAGCCCGCCGAAACTTTTTGAAGGGTGACCATATTGAACTCAAGCACATTATAGAAGAGTTCCAGAGGGTGGCATTGGCCCATCATGCTATTGCCTTCAAGATGGTCCATAATGAGGCGGATCTTTTTCATGTGTTGGCCAGCAATCGCCGTCAGCGTATTGTGGCAATTTTGGGTGCCAAAACAAACGAAAAACTGGTGCCGGTCCACGAAGAAACAGAAATAGTGACTGTACAAGGTTTTGTCCTAAAACCCGAGTTTGCCAAAAAATCAAGAGGCGATCAGTATTTTTTTGTGAATGACCGCTTTATCAAAAGCCCTTATTTGAATCATGCGATAGCGGCAGCCTTCGAAGGCTTGATTAAGCCTGGCTACCACCCGGGCTATGTTTTGTATCTGTCTGTGCCTCCTCAAACCATAGACATCAATATCCACCCTACCAAAACAGAAATTAAATTTGAAGAAGAAAAATCCATTTATGCGTTGTTGCGGGCGACCATCAAACATGGCCTAGGACAGTTTAATATCGCTCCAGTAATTGATTTTGACCGTGATGCGACTCTAGAAACCCCATATGCCTATGCTCAAAAACCTGGAAGTATGCCCACGATTGAGGTCGACCCAGGGTTCAATCCATTTGCTAATCCTGAGTCAAAGGCCTACAGCCAGCGCAGTGCACCATCAGAGAGGGAGCCGTCATGGTCTTCTTTGTATGTGGGCCTAAAAGCCGAAGAAGACTTTCAAAGTATTGAATTTGAGAGTGATGAGGTCACGGGACAATTATTCGATACACTCGAAGATCCTGCTCCTAAGATCTGTTTTCAGATCCAGAACAAATACGTCATCACTTCTCTAAAGAATGGCCTGATCGTGGTGCATCAGAACTTGGCGCACCGCCGAATTCTTTACGAACGTTTTTTGAGACGCATAACCATGCAAGACGGTGTCAGTCAGCAGATATTATTTCCGCAAGAGTTTGCGCTTTCTGCGGCTCAAACGCTCACCGCCCAAAATATTATGGAATCTATGGACAGCATGGGATTTGTTTATAAAATGAATAGCGACGGGATCATCTTAGAGGCCTTACCCCTTGGGGTCCCGCAGCATGAAGCCAAGGACATCATTCTTTCGCTGCTGGACAACGAAGATCAGCAGGACCCTCAAGAGGGGTTTAGCCAACTCGATGTCATGGCACGGGCATTGGCCAAACACATGGCCATAAAATCAGGACAAATTTTGGCTGCAGAGGCACAAGAGCATTTGATCAACGAATTATTTGCCTGTAAGGAACCAAGTATTTCTCCAGAAAATCGACCAACTTTTGTCACTTTAGACTCGAGTGATTTTGATAAAAAATTCAATTAAATGCGTAACATCTCAGAAACCATAAAAGTTCTTGTTGTCTGCAACATCATTTTCTTCCTCGGAACACTTGTTTCAGGTGATGTCATCTATCGCTTGTTTTCGCTTTACTATTTTGACAATCCCCACTTTTTTGTTTGGCAGCCTTTGACTCATATGTTCATGCATGGAGGATGGATGCATTTGTTGTTTAATATGTATGCCTTGTGGGCCTTTGGATCACCGCTTGAAGCACAATGGGGCAGAAACAAGTTTTTATTTTTTTATTTTTCAGCTGGTTTGGGTGCTGCATTGATCCATTCTTTGGTGAATTTTTATCATGTTTCATCAGGTATAGAGGCTTTGATGTCTCTAGGAATGTCACAACAAGAAGTTTGGTCCTTACTCAACAATACGCTGGATCCGGGATCTTACAGAGTCATACCTGAGTTGGGGACACAAGCACAATCATTTTTCACAGCCTACAATACACCCGCAGTCGGTGCTTCTGGCGCGATCTATGGTGTTCTGGTTGCATTTGGTCTGTTATACCCACATGTAGAATTGATGCTTATTTTCGTCCCTTTTCCTATAAAGGCCAAATACTTTATTCCTATTTTGATAGGATTAGATTTGTTTTCAGGTTTGACAGGTACTTCATTATTGGGACAGAATATTGCCAATTGGGCGCATATTGGTGGCGCTCTATTTGGTTTTTTGATGGCTTATTATTGGAAGAAGAATAGTTTTAATGATAGACGATGGGATTGATGACAAGGGGAGAAGGATTGTATCAGCAGCTTTTGAAATCTGACGCGATGACGAAAATTATCGTGATCAATGCGTTGGTATTTTTGGTGATTGGTATTTTATCCTCCTTGATGCAATGGCCCCCTGGTGCCTTATACCAATACTTTGCCTTGCCTGATGCCTTGTGGTCATTTTTGGGCCAACCATGGAGTTTGTTGACCTATAGTTTTTTGCATTCCGGTTTTCTTCATTTGTTATTCAATATGCTTTGGCTCCAATTTTTTGGTCGCTTTGTGTTGAACCTGTTTCCCGAGCGGCGCTTTGTGAGTTTGTATTTGTTGGGCGCCTTGAGTGGAGGATTGGTCTACTTGTTGGCATTCAATACATTTCCCGCTTTTATGCAAACCAATGGACAGCTCGTTGGCGCTTCGGCATCTATCATGGCTGTAATGACATTTGCGGCGGTTTATAGTCCGTATGCGCGGGTGCGTTTGTTTGTGTTTAATTTTAGTCTTTGGCAAGTGGCGGCGTTTATGGTTTGTTGGGACTTGTTCCGTTTGCCTTCAATGCAAAATGCCGGTGGTTTACTGGCACACTTGGGTGGTGCAGGTTTCGGTTATTTATATGCCAGAAAATTGCAGCAAGGCAAAGACATCGGGAGGTGGTTTGACCTCTTGATTGACCGGTTGCTGCAATGGTTTCAAAAAACACCCAAGCAGGGTAGCTTTCAAAAAGTTTACCGCACTAAAACCAATAGAAACACTGGTGTGTCTTCCCGAAAAAAGAGTTCGTCAAAATCACCCGAGGCCTTAGGCCATCAACAGCGGATTGACTTGATTTTAGACAAAATCAGTAAAAGTGGTTATGATAGTCTGTCTCAGGCAGAGAAGGATTTTCTGTTTCGTTCAGGAAATGATCTTTAAATAATTTTAAATCATAAATGGTACGTCTGCTGGCTCAATTCTTTTTTGGACTCAATATCGCTGCAGCGCTATTGTTGTTGGTGTGCTTCTTTTTACCCTTCATGCCTCCATCTGAGTTCGCTCAGCTGACCTTGTTGAGTCTCGGCGTGATGCCTTTGATCATAATTAATACCCTTTTTGCTGTTTTTTGGATGGTGAATTGGGACAAACGCTTCGTGTTGTCTGCAGTTCTTGTTCTGTTGAGTTTATGGCATTTCGAGGGGCTTTACCAGTTCGGTAGTTCAGAATTAGTGCCACAGGAGCGCACAGGTTTAAAGATCATGTCCTATAATGTCCACCTTTTCAGTGCCTATGACCATGAGCCAAATCCAGAAATTGTGGCCCGCGACATCAAGAGTTTATTGGCCAAAACTGAGCCAGATGTTTTGTGTTTGCAAGAATATTATCTCAATCACGGTGCTGATTTTAGTGCATATCCCTATCGTCATATTTATTTTAAGGCACCAAATAAAGTTTTGGGTCACGCTATTTTTTCGAAATATCCAATAGGGGAAACTGGTAGCCTGGAGTTCCGAAATACGGCCAATAACACCATTTATGCGGATGTTATTTTTGGCAGTGATACTTTGCGCATTTATAATGTGCACATGCAGTCCATCGGAGTAGTGCCTCAAAGAAGTTGGGAATTACAAGGCGGAGCAGAGGGGATTAGTGCCAGAATGGAAAATGCTTTTGCACAGCAAGAAGAGCAAGTACATGCTTTAAAGGAACATCGTGCAGCATCAGCACGACCCTTTGTGGTTGCCGGAGATTTTAACAATACGGTTTTTTCGCATACCTATCAACAACTTAAAGAGGGCTTGAATGATGCCTTCTACGAGCGGGGTAGTGGTTTGGGGGCTACTTATGAATTCAATGGGTACCCCATGCGTATTGATTATATCTTAACAGATCCAAAATGGGAGGTCACCTCTTTTGAGACTATGGAACAATCGTTTTCTGACCACAGGGCAATTATGGCTAAAATTTCGCCAGTGGCGAAACATACTGCTAGCCAAGCTCCAGGTGCTCAAGGTAAGACAGGCTCTCAGGACCTAAATTGAACAACAAATCAAGCACTGATAAATTACTCAAAAATCCATGCTCGGATTGAAAAACTTGCATGTATCGCGGCAAGTCAATTTTTTGTTCTTGTTTGATATTGGCCAAATACCGAAAGTCGAAACCACTTGTATTTTGGTGGTACTCCCTACTGAGGCGATGGGCATTCGAACACCCCAACAATTCGGTCAATCGACTAAATATTTTGAGATTATGCTGTTGGAGAGCAACTTGATCCTGGTCGAATAAATCGCACAGGTCATCCTCATAATATTCGAAAAAAGGCGAGGAGCGATAGGCCGTTTGAATTGACTTCCAGTGCTGGGAGGCCCACGGAAATTCTGATTCAGACTGAGTTAAATGAGTTTTGAGCCGCCCCTTGTCCTTATTGTGTTTGATAGGAATAGATAAGGTCAATATGCCTTGAGCATGGGCGATATCCATTCGGTTTCGATAGGTCTGCTTTTGATAATTATCATGACACTCAAAAACAATGTCTTGACTCTGTATCAGGGCAGCCATTTGTCGGATATTAGGGAAATATGTCGGCAAAAAGAGATCCATCGATATGGGCCTAACTGGTTTTTCGTTTGCGCTTGCGGTAGGCATCATAACCAAAGTAGAGCACTAAGAATACGACGAAATAATTGAGGTAAGACTTGGGTTCACCTGACCCTCCAACGGTTGTAAACATGCGTTCCCATCTGATCTTGTCGAACCCTTTTTTATTGGCGTCTAAACTCAGCCAAATGAATACAGGTTTGCCGATCACATGATTGCTTGGGACAAACCCCCAGCTTCTAGCGTCTTGAGAGTTGTCTCTGTTGTCGCCCATGAGCCAATAATAATCCATCTTAAAGGTATAGCTGTCTATTGGAGATCCGTTCAAATATACCTGTTCATCGACCACTGTGATGTCTTGAGTTATGCCCAGTTCAATGCCTTCATAGACTTCTATAATACGGCGGTATAGCGGTAATGTTTTGGTTGTGATGGCGACAGTTTTCCCTGCTTCAGGCACATATACAGGGCCAAAGAAGTCTGTATTATTTGGATAATCGACACTATAAGGAAACACCGAACGGTCATAAACTCCTGGATTATTTTTGAGTTTCGTTACTGAGATGATGTCTGGCAACTGAGTTAATTCGGCTGCCACAGCCTCACTAATGTGTGCCCGATGACTCAAGAGACCAGTAGCTTGATCGCGCCCCGCAAAACCAATATCAGAAATCTTATAACGGTCATAAAGTTTTGGACTCGGGATGTTGGTCGCGCGCCCACTTCGATCGACCATGACAAGAGGTTTCTTTGACATAATTTCGTAGACAAACTGAATTTTGGCACGATCGGGCAAATCGGTTTGTTTTCCATTGATGAATACGTACCCATTACGCACTTCAAGTGAATCTCCTGGCACGGCCACACAGCGCTTGACATAGTTCGATTTTTTGTCAATTGGTTTTTGCACACTGCCCTTCATATAGCCCGGTCTTATGTCTACAAGCGTGTCTACAGGCCAGTTAAAAACCACAATATCATTGCGCTCTATTTCCTGAAATCCTGGCAAACGAAAATAGGGGAGCTGAGGAAAAGAAAAATAAGACTTGTTGCCGATTACCGGCACGGTGTCATGAACCATCGGCAGGGCAATACTGGTCATAGGCGTTCGGGCGCCGTAATGGAATTTACTCACAAATAGAAAATCCCCTACCAGCAGGGTTTTTTCTAAGGACGAGGACGGGATGGTGAAGGGTTGCATGACATAAGTATGCACTATTGTTGCCGCTACTACGGCAAATAGAATACTGCTGACCCACTCTCCAGTACTGCTTCGGGGGTTCAAACTTCTGTCTGTCATGTGTGTCAGACTCTGCGTGTAATTGACATAATAGAGATAAAAACCAAGCGATGCCACTACAGCTATTGTATCCTTACGTTGGTGAAAACCAAAACTTCTCAGTGTTTCTACCCAAATCACGGGTACCATAATGAGGTTGACGATGGGGATAAAAAGTAAGACAACCCACCATCTAGGTCTGTTGATGATATGCATCAGTACCCAAGTACTATAGATGGGGATAGCCGCTACTATGGGCTGATGTCCTGCAGCTTTATAAAATTTCCAGGTGCCCAAAAAATGCACAAGTTGCAGGATGAGGAGCAATAGTAACCAATGTGTGACTGTCATATGTTGTGTATTAAAATGCGCTGGGCTAGGTCAAATTTAAAACATCTTTCATAGAATAGACCCCTGTTTTGCCAATGATCCACTCAGCAGCCTTGAGCGCGCCAAAAGCAAAGCCTTCTCTGGAATGCGCCTCATGCTTGATCTCTATGGCATCAATAAGGCTGTCATACCTGACCGTGTGGGTGCCGTTGACTTCACCTTCGCGTCTTGCTTTGATGGGCAACAGCGCACTGTCTTGAACCTCTTCTAAGGTCCATTTTTCTGGGCTGCAAAATTCAAGAATAGGTTGGCTAAGGCTTATGGCTGTACCACTTGGGGCATCTAGTTTATGGATGTGGTGAATTTCTTCTATAGAAGGCCTATAACTTGGGTGGTCTTTCATCAGACTGGCCAATCGCTCATTGAGGTAAAAAAACAATTGAACACCGATGCTAAAGTTTGAGGCATATAGTAAAGTCCCGTGTTGTTCGGCACATAATTTACTGACCGATTCAAATTCTTCGAGCCATCCTGTTGTGCCGCAGACCACAGGTATGCGCGCATTAAAGCATTCTTTGATATGACCAACAGCAGCATGCGGTGCAGAAAATTCAATGGCGACATCGGCGTCATTAAGTACTCCAGAATGCCCCCCTAACCATCGTGTTGCCACGATTTCGTGACCGGCCGCCTGTGCCAATCTTTCGATGACATGTCCCATTTTTCCATATCCGAGTAAGGCTATTTTCATTTGAGCTGGTAGGTTAGGGTTAGGGCATAATTAGTCTGATTTCTTGCGTTTTCGTACCAAATATCAGGACCAATGGTCAAATCTTCATTAAGATTGTATTGCAATAAATGGGCATCGACATTGGCGTCTAAAATATTCAACATATAGACACCAAAGGCCACCGCTATACTGACATCTCTATTGCGCCCAGCTGTTTTTTGTGCGTCCCTTAGCCGCGCATCAGAAACACCCTGAAATTCGTCGTCTTGGTACCCTGCCAAACGTCGCTTGTAGGCATCTCTGAACCTATTATAGTCTTTTGTATTGCGCTGGTAAAAATATACGCCTGAGGCGATTCCCGCATATACGACGGGTATTTTCCAATATTTTTTGTTGAATGCCTGGCCCAATCCGGGCAGAACTGCAGAATAAAAAGCGGCTTGAGCAGGGGCCAAGGGGTCGTAGCTGTCGATTTGTTCTTCAATCTTGAGGTCAACTTGACCCAAGCAGACCGCAACCCACAACATAAAAATACTATGTATGATGTTACTCCTCACTTTTGATGCGTTTGAGGAGATTGTCCAACTCTTCTTTTGTTTTAAATGAAATAAGGATTTGTCCGCTGCCATTGGGCTTGCTTGAAATTTTGACCGATGAGGACAAATAGGCCTTGAGGCTGTCTTGCTCCGCAGCATAATTTAATGCGCGTACAGATTTTGATTTTTTCGATGTAGCATTGGCGTCATGAAGATTTCTGACCAAATCTTCAGTCGCTCTTACCGAAAGTTCTAGCTGAATGATCTTTTGATAGATGCTTAGTTGTGCTTCAGGTGATGAGACCCCTAATAGTGCCCGGCCATGACCCATTGAGACAAAGCCGTCACGCATTCCTGTTTGGATGATAGGATCTAACTTAAGCAATCGGAGGTAATTGGTGACGGTCGATCTGTTTTTGCCCACGCGGTCACTCAAGGCTTCTTGAGTCAGATTGATTTCTTCTATGAGCCGCTGGTATGACAAGGCGATTTCTATGGGATCTAGGTCTTGACGTTGAATGTTTTCGACCAAAGCCATCTCAAGAAGTTCTTGGTCATTTGCGGTTCGGATATAGGCCGGTATATGTTTCAGATTGATGAGCTTGGAGGCTCTATAACGTCTTTCACCACTGACGAGTTGGAATGCGTTATCCGTAGTTTGTCTGACAGTAATTGGCTGAATCACGCCCAATTCCTTAATCGAGACGGCCAGCTCCTTTAATCCTGTTTCATTAAAGTAGGTGCGGGGTTGGAAGGGATTGGTTTGGATCAAGTTGATGTCGAGGTGGACTATTTGACCGGCGATTGCCTGTGGTTGTTGATCCAAATCATGAGCCGCTTGCGTTCTTTGGTCATTCAAAAGAGCTGAAAGCCCTCGCCCTAATCCCTGTTTCTTGTTTGCTTTTGCCATATTGGATTAACGATTTTTTTCAATCAATTCGTGTGCAAGGCTCAAATAATTATTGGCGCCAGTACTGCTCGCATCGTAACTGATGATGCTTTCTCCAAAACTTGGCGCTTCCCCCAAACGAACATTACGTTGAATGATGGTATTGAATGCCATTTCATCGAAATGCTTTTTTACCTCTTCCACGACTTGGTTGGAAAGACGCAAACGCGAATCGTACATGGTCAGGAGCAGGCCTTCAATGTCCAAGTCTTGATTATGGATTTTTTGAACACTTTTAATGGTGTTGAGGAGTTTGCCAAGTCCTTCGAGTGCAAAATATTCACATTGAATAGGGATCAGAACTGAATGGGCAGCAGTTAATGCGTTTAAGGTGAGCAATCCCAAAGATGGGGCGCAGTCAATCAGTATATAGTCATACTGGTTCTTGACCGAGGCCAGCGCTTTTTGCAACATATGTTCACGATCATCTTGGTCAATGAGTTCGATTTCTATGGCCACCAAATCAATGTGAGAGGGCACCAAATCAACATTAGGGGACTGGGTCGTGATGATGCAGTCTTCTACCGGGGCAGTGTGTTCTAAGAGCTGATAAGTGCCAGTTTGTACTGAGGTCAGAGCTATGCCCAAACCAGATGTTGCATTGGCCTGGGGATCGGCGTCTATCAGCAGTACCTTTTGTTCAAGGACACCCAGGCAAGCGGCTAGATTGACAGCAGTCGTCGTTTTTCCGACTCCACCTTTTTGATTTGCTATAGCAATAATTTTACCCATTGAACCCCTTGAATTGAAGGTTAAAAATACGATTAATTATGGGCATTAGAAATGATATTTGTTAACACGAAGTAAACAAATTAGGCGTGTTTAAAGGATTGATTGTAGACAGATTAGCCCTTTTATTGGCTTTTTTTGGCCCGAATCATCGCTTCGAGCATGTCCCAAAGTTCTTCGGGGATATCTTCTAATAAATTAAATTGCCCGGCACCTTTGAGCCATTCACCACCATCAATGGTTATGACTTCACCATTGATGTAAGCAGAAAAATCGGACACGAGGTAGGCCGCGAGGTTCGCGAGCTCTTGGTGTGCCCCAACACGTTGTAAAGGGACTTTTTTGGCCAAATCAAATTTTTCTTTAAGATCTCCAGGAAGGAGTCGGTCCCAGGCACCCTTTGTTGGAAATGGACCAGGAGCTATCGCATTAAAGCGCATGCCGTATTTGGCCCACTCAACGGCCAGGGATCGCGTCATGGCCAGAACCCCTGCCTTGGCAGTGGCACTTGGAACGACATAGGCAGAGCCTGTCCACGCGTAAGTCGTGACGATGTTCAAAACAACTTTCTCTGTTTCCTTTTTAGCGATCCAGTCTTTCCCAAAAGCAAGAGTACAATTTTTTGTGCCCTTCAGAACAATGTCGATGATGGTATCAAAAGCATTGGAAGATAAGCGCTCTGTAGGCGAAATAAAATTTCCAGCGGCATTATTGATCAGTATATCGACCTGACCAAAAGCATCATTGGCTGCCTTGACTAAAGCCTCTACTTGTTCGTAGTGCCTGACATCGCAGGGCACGGCCAAAATTTTACCGCCCAAGTGGCTCAAGGCGCTTTGAACACTATTGAGTTTGTCTTCATTTCTTGAGGTAATCACAACATTGGCACCGAGCTCTAGAAAGTAAGCAGACATGGCTTTTCCCAATCCGCTGCCTCCTCCGGTAACGACAATTGTTTTTCCTTTAAGGGCATCAGCCTGCATCATTTTTTTGGTATAATCCATAGGGTTGGTTTTTCAGGACGTGGTGTCCATTAATATTGTGAGCAAATCAATTGCGGCCTGACTCAGTTTGGTCCCAGGTCCATAAATAGCGACAACTCCAGCCTGATACAAGGCCTCGTGATCTTGCTTGGGGACGACCCCACCAACAATGACCATGATGTCCTCCCGGCCAAATGCCTTGAGGGCCTGAATGACCTCAGGGACCAGTGTTTTGTGTCCTGCAGCCAACGAGGAAACGCCTAAGATATGCACGTCGTTTTCCACCGCCTGTTTTGCTGTTTCTGCCGGTGTTTGAAACAAGGGGCCAATATCGACATCAAAGCCAAGATCTGCATAACCCGTTGCCACAACTTTGGCACCGCGGTCATGACCATCTTGGCCCATTTTGGCGACAAGTATGCGTGGCCGCCTTCCTTCGAGCTCGGCAAATTCATTGGCCAACTTTTGGGCTTTTTCGAAATGTGGATCTTGTTTTATTTCTTTTTGATACACGCCGCTAAAGGTTTGAATGGTCGCTTTGTAACGGCCAAAAACCTCTGCCATTGCCTCGGAGATTTCTCCGAGTGTGGCTCTGTTTTTGGCGGCTTCTATGGCTAAAGCTAATAAATTTCCTTCACCTGATTGCGCTGTTGCAGTCAAATTTATTAAGCTCTGCTGGACTGCGGCATCATCTCTTTGCTTGCGCAGATTCTTGATTTTTTGGAGTTGTGTTTGTAAGACCATGGCATGATCCACATCAAGTGTATGCAGTGGCTCTTCTTCTTCCAAGGGAAATTGATTGACGCCAATGATTTGATCTTGGTTGCTGTCAATTCTGGCTTGCTTTCGCGCTGCGGCCTCTTCGATACGTAGTTTTGGAATGCCAGCTTCGATGGCCTTGGTCATGCCCCCTAATCCCTCAATTTCTTGAATGATTTCCCAAGCTTTTTCCACCATTTCTTGAGTCATTTGCTCAACTGCAACACTGCCGCCCCATGGATCGACGGTCCTTGTGACCTGTGTTTCGTGTTGCAAATAGAGTTGCGTGTTGCGCGCAATGCGTGCTGAGAAATCAGTAGGCAAAGCAATCGCTTCATCTAAAGCGTTGGTATGCAAAGATTGAGTACCGCCACTTACAGCGGCCAAAGCTTCGACACAAGTCCGGGTGATATTGTTGAATGGGTCTTGGGCGGTCAAACTCCAACCGCTGGTCTGACAATGGGTCCTTAAAGCCATTGATTTGGGATTTTTTGGATCAAATGATTGGACAATTTTGGCCCAAAGCAGTCGACCAGCTCTTAGTTTGGCAATTTCCTTGAAATGTTCCATGCCAATGGCCCAAAAGAACGAGAGTCTCGGGGCAAAATCGTCAATTTTGAGTCCAGCAGCAATTCCTGTCCGCAGATATTCCAGGCCATCTGCTAAGGTGTAGGCCAACTCCAGTTCTGGTGTCGCTCCCGCTTCTTGCATGTGATAACCGGAAATGGAAATAGAATTGAATTGAGGCATTTGGGCACTCGTGAATTTGAAAATATCACTGATCATGCGCATCGAAGCCGCTGGAGGAAAGATATAAGTGTTGCGCACCATAAATTCCTTAAGGATGTCATTTTGTATGGTCCCAGCAAGTGCACTTAAGGCGACGCCTTGCTCCATAGCCGCAACGATATAAAAAGCCATTATGGGGATCACCGCGCCATTCATGGTCATCGAAACACTCATTTTGTCCAAAGGAATTTGGTCAAATAAGATTTTCATATCCTCGACACTGTCTATGGCCACACCGGCCATTCCGACATCTCCCCGAACTCGAGGATGGTCACTGTCATAACCTCTATGGGTTGGCAGATCAAAGGCAACAGATAAACCTTTCTGTCCACCAGCCAAATTTTTGCGGTAAAAGGCATTGCTTTCTTCTGCCGTAGAATAACCCGCGTATTGCCTGATGGTCCAAGGTCTTTGAACGTACATACTGGCATAAGGGCCACGCAAATAGGGGGGCTTGCCGGCGCCAAAATGCGCCAGGCCAATAGTTCCTTTATCTTCGGACAGCCCTTCATTTGTTTTGGGGGCGCCTAAGTGCATATTTTTGAGGTCGTGTCGATGCATGGCTTATCTCGAGGTCTTATTGCGTAAGGGCTGGTAATAGGCGTCTAAGGCCAAATACATGGCCAAATAGGGATCGGAAATGATTTGCTGAAAATTCACGCGCATGGTCTCGGCAATCAGCTCTGGACTCAATGATCCAGTAGCACTGAGGTTTTGAAGCGGCACGCGAAGTTCATCTGCCTTGATATTTTCGAGCAGACACACCAAATAAGGGTGGTCATAATTGATTTTGTATTGGTCATCAGTAATGACCCAAAGATCTTTCTCCTGAATCAATGCGGCCAAAATTTCCTGGGAATGTGTCGAAGCGATGTCATAATAAGCAGCAGTACCCGAGAATCCATAAAAAACAAATTGGGCATAAGCTTCAATATAATAACTCTTTGATCCCTTTTGGTGATCCGTGTATTGATTGTAGTACCTTCCGATGTCCTCTTGAAAACTATATATCGCTTCATGCATCAATTCTTGATCCAAATCTTGGCAGGTCACTTGTTGCGGTAAATCCTGATATTGATAAGTGATGCCAGGCTGACAGCCGCTCAACATGAGCGCAAACAAAAGGTAAAAAAGAAAATTAAGCCGTTTCATTATTGTATCTGTTTTGTTCTATTTCTGTGGCAAGCCTGCGTTCTAAAATAGGCTCAATTAGTGTTTTTCTTGGGTTTTTCTTGTCGAAGGGAAATAATTCGAGCTGGTCTTGCATCCTCTGGCCCTCATCGACAAATGCATTAATGCCCAGCATGGTGTGCACATTGGCATGGAGGTCCTGGTTGGCTTTTGCATGACTCTCGCGAATTTTCTTTTGAATCTGCCCAGATTTGAGCTGCCTCAAAAACCCACCACTCGCCTCAATATCCTTTAAAAGCACCAGTGCTTTTTCGGCAAGATCTGCAGTCAAACTTTCAATATAATAAGCGCCCTGCGCCATGTCTTGCCCCAGTTCGCGAAAGCTCTCCCGTTCTAATATCAAGAGTTGATTCCGGCTCAAGCGCTGCGAAAAGGCATGACTTTTTTTATACAATTCGTCATAAGGAAAATTACAAAGACTGTTGGCACCGCCTAATATTCCGCTCATCAACTCAGTGGTATGACGCAGTAAATTATTGTTATAATCATAAATGGTACTGTAACGTTTGCTCGGCATGGCCAAAACATGACAGCTTATTTTGAGGTTTATGGTTTTGCCTAAGCGATTCACCAAGAGTCTCAAGGCGCGCATTTTTGCTATTTCAAAGAAGTAATTTGTCCCGAGACTGACCATAAATGTCACTCGAAGTTGACCTGTTTTCTTGCCGTTCGACTGGAGGCAATGAATGGCCTCATGAAGGTGGGCGAGTGCATACCCCAATTGTTGCGTGATGGTTGCTCCAGCATTTTGGTACAAATCCATATGCACACCTAAGATTTGTGCTTCTGGCTCAAAATCATTAATCAGGTCACCCAAGATCTGATGATCAGCGGCACAATTGGTATGCCACACACCTGTATGTGCCAAGTGAAAAAGAGGGTCTATATTGTGGTGGAGCGTTGCTTTTGCCTTTTTGAAAAAGGCCTCTGACTTCTTACTGAAAACGGAATCTAAAAATGATGTTCTTAAATAAATTCTGGTCTGCGACAAATCTATTTCGCGAAATACTTTGGCACAATCAAAGGGACTGTTTGCTTGAATGTAGAGTCCTTTTGCGCCTTGCTCTAACGCTGTTTTGACCAGGTGTCGGGCCACTGCAGGATCATCGACAAATACAGCGACAATAGTTTGCCAATTGCGGGGCATATTGGGGATCACATAGCCCTGATGTTTTTGCGATGAGGCGCTGTAGAATGGCTTGACAGCAATGCCTTCAGGGCTCTCCCAAATAAGAGTGTCATTATAATCTTTACCTCCAAGCTCCATTTGGATGTGCTGCTTCCATTGTTTGTCCCCTAAGGCGTCGAAGGTGCTAAAGTCTAGTGGGTCGCTCATTTTTTATCTTGGGCATTAGTGCTGTCCTGATGGTCTATAATATAGATGGTTTCATTCTCTTTTTTCAGATAATACTTTGATCTGGCGTATTTTTCCATCTCTGTGGTGTCTGACATTTGTTCTATAAATGCCTTGTCCTTGGCAATATCTTCTTGATATTGGCTTTTGCGCTGTTCTAAGACGTCGATCTCGTCATTCAGCTCCTTATGAATGCTATAGGAATTCGTGTCGAAAAAAAACATCCATATCACAAAGGCTAGCGTGATCAAGACGTACCGATTGCTGAGGAATTTGAGCCAGGGATTTGCAGATGTTTTTCTGGTCATTTTTTGACTTTATTGAGTTCTTGAGCGATAAAGGCGGTCAACACAGAGACAGAAGCTCCATTATGTCTGTGGGTGGGCACTACAAGATCTGCATGAATCTTAGAGGGTGCGATGAATTGATCATGCATGGGTTTTAAAGTATCTTGATAACGCTGTACGACTTCTTCTAGGTCTCGACCCCGTTCTTCCAAATCTCGCGCCATACGCCGGATCAGTCGCTGATCGTCAGGAGCGTCAACAAATATTTTGAGGTCCATTAGCGCCCTTAATTTTGTTTGTGTGAAAATCAAAATCCCCTCTAATATCAAGACGTCTGGTGCTTTAGTGGGTTGCGTTTGTTCAATCCGGTTGTGGATTTTGAAATCATATACAGGTTGCTCTATTGTCTGTCCACTTTTTAAGGATTCCAGGTGCGCTACGAGCAAATCAAAATCGATTGCCTCAGGGTGGTCATAGTTGATGGCACATCGCTCTTCGAAATTCAAAACACTATTGTCTTTATAATAGTTATCCTGAGCCATTAACCCTATAGATTCATCAGGAAAATGAGTCATGAGGTTCTTGACCAAGGTTGTTTTTCCGCTTCCAGTGCCACCAGAAATTCCAATAATCAGCATGCTGTGTTTTTTACAAATATAAGCATTTAATGCCTGTATCTTTGGCCTTGGTAGGGGCAGAGTTGCTGCTAAAATAAGTCACGCAAAACACCAGTGTTAACGGGATTAATTGAAGTGATAATTTCAATTACTGTTGGGCAATAATTTCACGATACCTTCACCTTCCAAAGCAATATAAACAAGCCCGTCGGGTCCTGTTTTCACATTGCGCACGCGCCCTATGTTTTCTGCAATTTTTTCACGCCCAATAATGGTATTGCCTTCTAGACGTAATAACTCCACATAAGCAAATTTTAGTGAGCCGACCAACAGCTGATTTTTCCAATTGGGATAACGATCTCCAGTCACAAATGTCATCCCGCAGGGGGCAATTGACGGTACCCAATAATATTGAGGTTGGGACATGCCTTCTTGGGTTGTTTTGTCGGTAATGGGTGTGCCGCTGTAATTGATGCCATACGTAATGATCGGCCACCCATAATTCGCGCCGGATTTGATCAAGTTAATCTCATCTCCACCTTTTGGACCATGTTCATGGGACCAAATTTCGCCTGTTTCTGGATGCCTGGCCAGACCCTGTGGATTCCGGTGTCCGTAGGAGTAAATGGCTCGTCTGGTGTTTTCTTGTTCGGCAAATGGATTATCTTTTGGAATGGTGCCATCGTCATTAAGGCGGTAGATTTTGCCTCCATCTTTGCTCAGATCTTGAGGGAGTTCATCGCGATGAAAACGATCGCCTACAGAGAAAAACACATGTCCCTTTTGATCAAAAGCAATGCGTGAACCAAAATGTTGTCCCTCAAGATAGTCGGGTGATGCTTTATAAAGTGTCTCTATAGAGACCAATGCATCGTCTAATAATTTGGCCCGTACCAAAGCAGTATTGCCCATTTCAGCATTTTCACCAGAGGTGCTGAGGGTGAAGTAAATCCAACCATTTTCGGCATAATTTGGGTGCACAGCAATATCCAAAAGTCCACCTTGCCCCCAATTGAATATTTCAGGAGTGTTTTTGATCTCTATTTTCCGCTCACCTTTAAAATGGATCAGCCGACCGTCTTTTTCCGTAATCAAAAGGCTCTGGTCTGGCAGCCAGTCCATGCCCCATGGATTTTGCAAATCCGAAACAACAGTTTCTATGGTGTATGGCCGGTCATTGGGAATCTTTAGAGGGATGTCGTCTTGGGCATTAGGATGCTGGCAAGCCCATAAACTCATCACAAAAACAAGCAAGAGGACTTTAAAAAATAAAGACTGCTTCATATGGTAAAAGGTATGAAAAATGTTTGAAAAAAAAATAAAAGAAATATCTTTGCCGACCACACATTCGGGATGTGGCGCAGTCTGGTAGCGTACACGCCTGGGGGGCGTGGGGTCGCAGGTTCAAATCCTGTCATCCCGACGAACCGCCATTTTGGCAATATCAAAACCCTGCTAATCGTATGATTATCAGGGTTTTTTATTTTCTTTGCATACATATGATATCGTTTGGCTTTCCCACATACTATTCTATTTTGGTAATTTTCAAATCTTTGAAATAGCCCTCCGTAGCAATGTCTACCCAAAGTCCAATACTACCAGATTTGGCATCTCCTTTCATTTCGTTCACTATGAAAGATGGATACTCTTGGTCGTTCAGATACAATTTGGCTACTTTTTCTTTGAATTCAACGCGCATGGTAATCCATTCGTCCAATCCAACATCGGCATAGGTTTCATACTGTCCGCCATATTCGGGATTGCGTAATTTGTCAAATTTATAGTCGGGATATGCATAATATTGCACAGTATGATTTCTGGCAGATTGATTTTCTGACCGTCCGGCATTTGGTCTAAGATAAATGGATTCGTATGAAGTATCATCTTCATTGGCTCTAAATGCAACACCAATAAAACCTTGTGCTCCTTTAAATGGTGTTGGAGTTTGAATTCGGCTTAACATTTTAACCTCAAAGACACCATTTTCGATGTTCAGATTTTTTACTTTGACATAAGTTGGTTCGTCAACAGTATTTGCTAAATTTTTCAGGTCAAAAGGCAAAGCCTTTAAATCTCGCTCAATTTTTAGTACCTCTTCTCCGTCTAATTGAACAATAGAAGCATTTACCGCTGAAATTTCAAATTCTCTTCCTTGCCATTCAATAGTTTGGGCAACAGAATTTACTATGCTTGATAGACCTAATAAGGCAGTTAAAATAATTTTTTTCAAATGTGCTTATGTTATTTCAAAATTTTCGTTTTTTCTGCTTGCCGCTACCTAATATAGATGGTTTAGTTTTTAATAATTTTTTTTGTAATAGAGCCTTTTGAAGTTTTAATATTTAAAAAATAGATGCCTGTAGTTAAATTAGTTATATCAATACTTTCATTAATTAACTTTGTTTTAATAACTGCCCCTAAAGTATTGTAAAGAATTATCTCTTGAAGTTCAAACTGAGTGCTATTTCCGATTTGTATTAAATTACTTGTAGGGTTTGGAAAAACAAAAATATTTTTTTCCAGCGTTTCAAAATTAGAAATTGACAATATATCATCGATATATTTTTGAAAAAATAACCAAGCTTCTTCCCCAGCATTAATATCCATATTTCCCCAAGCTCCAGGCCAATCATGTCCGCCACCAACTACTTCATAGTACCATACTTCATTATTATTAATACCATTTAAATGTTTTTCACTTATAATATAACTTCCATCTGATGGATCTGTATTTGGTAATGTTTCTGTCTCTACAGTTGTACATTCGTTTTTGTCTGAAAAATATTCTATGGTAAAAGGAATACTTGGGTAAGCTCCCCATCCATCATTGTTATTTGGGTCTCCATCTAAAGGCGTTACATTATCTTGGGAACCATGTATTTCGAACAAAGGGATTGGTGGGCTATTATCACATTCGTCTAAAATGTCTTGTAAAATCATCCCCGCTACAGGAGCTACAGCTTTAAACGTATCGTATGCTTGACAAGATAGCATGTAACACATTTCTGCGCCATTAGAAAAACCAGTTGCAAAGGTGTAGTTTGGGTTCAAGCCATGGGTTAATTGAAGGTACTCGGCTAGTTCAGTTAAAAACCCGACATCATCTACAGTTTCATTTTGATGAAACGCGTAGCCAACATTCCAAAATCGGTCTCCACTAGAATCTGTAGTTCCTCTAGGATAACAAACAGCAAAACCATATTGATCAGCATATTGATTCATTTGAGAATAATTCCTCATATCATTAGCATCCCCAGTAAATCCATGCATAACAAATACTAACGGCATTTGTTCATTTAAATCTAAAGGCTCATAATATATGTATTGACGAGTAATACCATCATGTTCAAATTCAGTATACTGTGCTTTTGCTGTGAAATGAGAACAAAATACTACAGCAACTAAAATCAATATCGTACACTTACTTTTCATTTTAATAAAGGTTTAATAATTTGAATATAGTAATTCAAATAAAATATTAAGTATTATTCATAATATTTGTGATGAAGAAGTATAATAAATATGAGAACAACTTTAAGATATGAAATCAAAAAGCGCAAGCCTTAATATTATTGCCAACGGTCAGTATAAGATGTCGTAGCTGACGGTAGGAAGCTATGCATTCTTATATAATGTTGGCATTAGTTTTTATTTTATAATCAACTTTAATGTAGAAGTTGAATTACTGGTCTTAACAACTACCATATACATTCCCGGAGGTTGTTGTAATATAAATTGGTCACTTGGATTCAAGTTGTCCTCAGAAAAGACCAACTCACCAACTAAATTATATATTTTGATGGAACCAGTAAGGGTTTGGTTGGTCTGGATAGTAAAGATTCCTGAAGAAGGATTAGGGTATAGCACTATGTTTTCTTTGAGACCAATAGCAGTAGTTCCAGTTGATAGGGTTGTGAGCATATTCTTGTATACTCTTGATTTGAAGGAGCTTCCAGATATAACTGCAATTCCAGTGACAATTGCATCTAAATCATTGTCATTATCAATATCTCCAAGTGCTGTTGAGGGTATATAAACTGTAGCAAGTACATCTACTAGGCTAAAGTTGTTATTGCCCTGATTTTCGTAAATATGTGCTGCAAAGACTCCAGCAGAATCTGCTGCGCCAGTTACTAAGATATCCATATCATTATCATTGTCAAAATCTGCAAAATCTGCTGTGCCAGCAATTGTTTGAATAAAAGGTGTTCCGGCAAGAGGGTTGAATGCCCCGGTGCCGTCATTTAAATATAGTTGGCAAAAACCTCCAATAGTATTCTCCCCGTTTATAAGGACATCGATATCCCCATCATTATCAGTGTCAGCTACTGCAATACCACCATTAGAAACATTTTCAAAAGGGGTACTGTTTACCAAACTAAAATTACCCGCCCCATCATTTCCATATAGTGTTGTTTTTTTCTCATTATTGTTATTTTTCCCTGTTAAGATAAGATCTAAATCGTTGTCATTATCCATGTCAAAAAAAGCTGATGATGATGTACCCCCTATATCAAGAAAAGGAGTGGATGTTATCTCAGAGAAATTTCCTGCGCCGTCATTTTGGTAAAGTTTTGAGAACCTTGTATTGCCTGCAACGAATCCAGTCATAAATAAATCCATATCTCCATCATTATCAATATCTGCAAAATCAAGATTGCCCCCAAAAGAAGGCTCAAAGGGTTGGGTGGTATCTGGCGTGAAATTGCCGCTACCGTCATTTAAGTAAAAATGAGCATAGTAGGTTGAGCTGTTTCTGCCGGTAAGTAGTAGATCTTGGTCACCATCACCATCAGTGTCAGCAAACGCTATGGATCCATCTTCAGTCAAAATAGAAAGACCGGTTTCGGTAATTTCGGTAAAATTACCCAGACCGTCATTGCTATATAAAGTAGTTCTGTCGTTGTTTAAACTACCATCTGGACCTGTGATTAGTAGGTCAAGGTCTCCATCATTATCGATATCTGCCATAGCACAAGCACCATGTCTAGAATCATACAAATTAGTTGTTGTGTCTTCCTCGAGATTTATAGACTGAGCAATAGATGTTAAAGGAGATAGAGCTATTAAAATAAATAAGTTGTTAATTTTCATTTTCTGATATTATTTATTTTGTTTGCTAACGGTTAGTATATGAAAAGTAGGCGGTTACGAAGCACGAAACTTTCAGTTATGCACAACGTTTGATACGAGCCAAAACCACTGAATTTAGTACTAATTCGCCTATTTTTTATATACATTGTTATGGGCTTTTTTCATTTCTATAACCTCAGATAGCCGTTTATCATTATATCCTAATTCGGATAAAATACCCAGTTCCCTAAATAATCTTTTTTGTAAGTACCCATTACGTTTCCGTATTTATCCTTCTTAACAATATTTCCAAGATAATCTTCTTTCAAAGTATATAGCACATTTCCATACTGGTCTTTTTCAACTTTTTCGCCTAAATAATTTGTTGATTGAGTACTTTGAGTATTACCATAGCTGTCTTTTTTTACGGTGTTTCCCAAGTAGTCTTTTGATTCAGTTTTGATTACATTACCGTATTGGTCTTTCCAAACGAAATTTCCTAAATAGTCAGTTGAACCTGTTGCTATTACATTACCGTATTGGTCTTTTGCTACGGTATTTCCTAAGTAATCTTTAGAATAAGTAATTTGACTAAATCCAATAGTAGTCAAAAGCATAAATGCTGCGAGAAATAATAATTTTTTCATTCTTTTTGAATTAAAAATTAATGCTTACTTCCGTTTAAAGTCTTTTTTCAGCAAATTCCGACCGTTTTCGTTTTTCTTAATTGCCCATAACAATTGTATATGCGTACTAGTACGCATATTTCTTTTTTAGAATTACTAATCTAAGGGATTTTTAATACTTTCAAAAGTATTTGTTGCGACATGGGTGTAAATTTCAGTTGTCTTCGACGATCCATGACCTAAAAGTACCTGAATTTGTCTTAAATCCGTTCCCGACTCTAATAGGTGAGTGGCAAAACTATGTCGTAATACATGTGGAGTAACCCTTACCCTAATTTTTGCTTTCTTGGCAAGACTATATGAGCTAATTATTTTTTTTATCCATTTATGTTGCAAAAAAGGCATATCTGCTCTAGCTAGTTTGATATAAACATCATTGATTCAGAGAAGCTAAATACAATAGCGACTTAACTATTTAATAAGTTTTGACTTTAAAAATTGAATCCATATCTTTTAGTCATATATTAATTAATTCAAAGACACTTTGCGACCATTAGGTCAACGGTGTCTTTTTTATTGGCAGCATACTGAGGTACAGCAGCATGCAGAATTAGTCCTAGCGGTACATTATGCTTTGCCAAGGGTCCTGTTCAATGACCAATTCTTGAGTGTCTCTCGCGCGTGGAGTGGGCATGGGCAGTCCAGTAATCTCGGCGATGGCCACCGCCAAAAGTGGTTCTGAAATAGTGCCTAGGAGGCCAAGATTGTCAAATGCTTCGGATAACGTGATGGTTGGTGCAAGTCCATCGATGTAATCAGTATATCCCGCAGCGTTTAAGGTTTTGAAGACTAACGGCAGCATGGCATAACGGTGTCCCGTATTGGCCAAGCTCCTGCTGAAAGAAGGCGCAGGCGCATCATAAAGTAAAAATGAGGCTTGAAATTTGCCGCGCGTGGCCGTGCCAATTTGTACGACATCAATATAAGGTTGGAGACCATTAATGACGAGTTCACTCGCAGAGGCACTGCGCTCTGAGGTCAGTATGTAAACACGGTTAAGGTTCAGACTATTCAGGGCGGTGCCATTGTCCATGTCATCGACAAAAAGACCAGGCGAGGCATAAACCTCCTGGCGGTCGCTGTTCCACTGCTCATTATAAAAAACCTGCCCTGTAAATTGCCCTGTAATCATGCTGGCGAGGTAAGTGGCGGTTTTGACGGAGCCGCCTCCGTTATAGCGCAAGTCAAGCACTAATTCATCGACTCCTTGGGCTAAAAACTCCCCAAAAGTATTATTGAGAGACTGATCAAATTCGTTAGTAAAGGCATTGTACATGAGATAGCCAATTTTTTGGCCATTAGTCTCAAGGACCGTGCTCAGGTGAATTGGATTTTCGGTCAGTTGCGCTTTGACCAAGGTCGTAGACTGGCCGGTGTTACTGATTGTTGTGCCATCGTAAGTGGCCCAGCTTAAGGTGTACGCGTCCGGATTGAGTAAATCTGCATAATTGGCGTCGGTCAAGGCGATACCATCGACCGCGTTAAAGATCATGCCTCGCGTCACTTGCGCGTCACTTGCGCTGCTGTTCGGCAAAACATAACGTACATAGCCGAAAAGGCGGCTCGCATCATTTGGATAATAGACCAGGCCATACATCATTCCATTGGTCAGCCTCACCCCGGCTAAGGCATTTTCTAAATCAAAATAATCATCTTCTAAATAGCTGAAATAATCCTGATTGCTGGTCAGCGCGGCAAAACATTCTTCTGGTGAATTGAATTCAGACAAATAGGCCAGTCGCTCTCCCTGGTCTGCAAAAGCATTATTTTGAAGGTTTGGAATATCCTCTTTATAGAGATAAAAAAAGTTCAAGCCTCGCCAAATGAAGTCATTAATTTCTGTTGTGGATGCGGCAACGAAATTGTCATCCTGATCTTCAAAACAAGATTGTAGTAAGCCACATGACAGGCAAATAGACAGCATAATGGCCCATAACTTATGGCGCTGGGGTTTTGGCTTATGGCTTTTCATCATTCGGAATTGATCAAATACCGGTATAATTACTCGGCGTGATGTTGTTCATCTCTGTCTTTATGGCGTCACTCACAGAGAGTTCTGTAATAAAGGCTTTGATGGTTTTTTCTGTAATCGCTTCGTTGGTTCTGGTCAGGCCTTTGAGTGCTTCATAGGGATTTGGATATCCTTCTCTCCGCAGTATGGTCTGGAGTGCTTCGGCAACAACAGCCCAGTTTTTTTCTAGATCTTGTTCCAGTTTATCGTTGTTGAGCAATAGTTTGCCCAGTCCTTTTTGTGTCGCCGCAAAACCAATCAAAATATGGCCTAGTGGCACACCAATATTGCGCAAAACAGTACTGTCTGTCAAATCTCTTTGCAGTCGGCTGATCGGCAGTTTTTCTGACAAATGGGTCAAAATGGCATTGGCAATGCCCAGATTCCCTTCGCTGTTTTCGAAATCTATTGGGTTGACCTTGTGTGGCATGGCAGAGGATCCTATTTCACCATCTTTAATTTTTTGTTTGAAATAATCCATCGAGACATAGGTCCAAATGTCTCGGTCTAGGTCAATCAAAATCGTGTTGATTCTTTTGAGTTGATCAAAAAGACCAGCCATATGATCGTAATGCTCAATTTGAGTCGTAGGAAACGAGTGGTGCAGACCAAGTGTTTTGCCGACAAACCTTTGTCCGAAATTTTGCCAATCGATTTCGGGATAGGCGATGTGGTGTGCGTTAAAATTTCCCGTCGCACCACCAAATTTGGCCGCATGCTTGGTGTGGTTCAGTCCCTCGATTTGCTCATCAAGTCGCGTGACAAACACTGCAATTTCTTTGCCCAGCCTTGTTGGTGAGGCCGGTTGGCCGTGAGTTCTTGCCAGCATCGGTATGTGCGCCCAATCTTTTGCTAATGCGTCTAGCTGATCCCGTAAAGCCAATAAAGTGGGGTGGTAAACCTGTTCAACAGCATCTTTTAAACTTAAGGGAATGGCCGTATTGTTGATGTCTTGTGAAGTCAGTCCAAAATGGATGAATTCTTTGAATTGCTCCAGGCCGAGGTGCTCAAATTTCGTCTTGATGAAATATTCGACCGCCTTGACATCGTGATTGGTGGTCTGTTCGATGTCTTTGATATTTTGGGCGTCTGCAATTGAAAAGTCTTGATAGATCTTCTTTAATGCCCCAAAAAGGTCGCGGTCAAAACTAGCGAGCTGTGGCAAAGGAAGTTCTACTAAGGCGATGAAATACTCAATTTCAACTTGCACTCGGTATTTGATCAGCGCTTCTTCTGAAAAGAAGGGGACCAGTGATTCGGTTTTGGAGGCGTAACGCCCATCAATTGGAGAAATGGCTTGTAAACTAGACTGCGACATAGTGACATTTTTCAAAAAACAAAGATACATAACCCTTGGGAGTTGGCCATTGAAAAATGACACTTTTCAAACCCTATTAGCGGTGCTTTTTAGGGTTTTCTGAGATGCCTCAATAGGGTCTTACCTCTGGCCTGAAATCCAGGAGATCCGGTCATGATGTGGCCCTCTAAATAGACCTTGAGCGCCTGATGTGCCCAGGAAGAATGCTTGCCGATTTCATAAATGATGGTCATGGCCCTGGCCTTAGTAGAGGTTTGCAAATCATTGAGGAGCCAGTCAAAACTAATCTCTAATAATCGGTTGTTTTGCTCTTGATTCAGGATCTCTTTTGAGGCCTCATTTGGTCGATACTTCAAAATCAAAATCTCCAAAACATGAGCGATTGCTCTGGCTGTAGGTGGCGCAATAGGCGTGTCAAGTCCCGAAATAAGCCGCCCTAATTGAGGTTGGACCACGTCTGAGTCGATCACGGCGATCATCTCCAAGACATAAGCCGCTTTTGTGGCTCTGGGGTCCTTTACGACAAAACACCACTTGATCAATTCTGGAATAGTCTCTGGGTGACTCATGACCCAGTTGGCACTGGCCAAGCGTTCTTGGCGCGTTGCTCTCTCGAAATAAATATGCTTCCAAAGCTCTTGAGACATGTCCAAAAATACTAAATCACAGCACCAAGAGGTAAACCGCAGTCATTTTTTTATCTTGCACGACATGGAAAAAGCCTTGCTGCATTACTTGCAAACATTCCTTACCGAGCGACGAAAAGGACTATTCAATAAAGCACTGGCCAATCGCACGCGGCACTTCACTGTGGTCACTGAGGATGTTTATCAACTGCACAATACCAGTGCTGTCATGCGCAGCTGCGATGTGTTTGGCATTCAAGATTTGCATGTCATTGAAGCCAAACTCGGCAAGCGAGTAGATAGGGAAATCGCCATGGGGGCCCAAAAATGGGTAGACATCCATAGACACCATAACACAAAAAATTGCTTGACAGAACTCAAAAAACAGGGGTATGCCATCGCCGCTACAACGCCTCACGGCCAGGCCATAGAATTAAAGGATTTCGATGTGCGCCAAAAAACGGCATTTGTTTTTGGCACCGAAACTCAAGGCGTCAGTGCAGAAACACTGCAACAGGCAGATCTTTGCGTTAAAATACCGATGTATGGATTTACGGAAAGTCTTAATATTTCAGTTTCTGCAGCCATCATTCTTCAGGATATCGTCTCTAGAATGCATCAAAGTAACATTTCCTGGGGCCTTAGTGACAGAGAGTGCGGCGAGATTGCAATGCGCTGGACTAAGGCCAATATTAAGGGTGTTGATCAAATAATCGAGCGCTATCATCAAAATAATAACGACCTATGAAACTTGTTTTTGCCACACATAACCTTCATAAATTTGAAGAAGTCAGAACCATGATGCCTTTAGGCATAGAGCTTTTGAACCTTAATGATATTGGCTGCTTTGAGGATATTCCAGAAACTGCATCAACCATAGAGGGCAATGCACAAATCAAAATGGAATACGTCAAAGAGCATTATGGTTTTGATTGTTTTGCCGACGATACAGGTCTAGAAGTCACAATCCTCAATGGGGCTCCAGGAGTCTATAGTGCACGTTATGCTGGCCCTGAGAAAGATGATCGAAAGAACATGCAGCAATTGCTTTTGGCCCTGAAGGATGCGGCGGACCGATCGGCACAATTCAAAACGGTCATCGCCCTCTGTTTTAGGGGACAGACTACACTGATTACTGGTATTTGTCGTGGAGAGATTACTCAAGCACCCATGGGCAATAAGGGTTTTGGGTATGATCCTATTTTTTGTCCAGAGGGTGGAGCCACAACATTTGCGCAAATGAGCCAGGAGGAAAAGGCAACCATTGGTCATCGGGGTCGTGCCATAAGACAATTATTGGCTGTTTTGAGTGCGTCAATCGATGCATAGACCAGCGTGGATATTGTTTATCCAAAGAATAGACGTACTTTCGCGCCAAATTCCTCAGGGTGGGGAAGTGTTGTGATCAAAGTAAGGGGTATTCTGGTAAAGTTTGCTTTTAAACAACACATCAACGAATAACTTATTACTTATGTCAACATTTCAATCACTTGGGTTGGAGGAAAATTTCCTGCAAGCCATAAATGACCTTGGCTTTGAAAAACCAAGCGAGGTCCAACAAAAAACAATTCCTCTTTTATTGAGTCAAGATACCGATATGGTTTCTTTGGCCCAAACCGGTACAGGGAAAACAGCGGCTTTTGGGTTTCCGATGCTCCAGAAAATTGATGTCGAGCGCCGTCAAACTCAGGGACTCATTTTGTCGCCAACGCGCGAATTGTGTATGCAAATTACTGCCGAATTAAAACTTTATGGTAAATACCTAAAAGGGCTTAATGTCGTTGCAATCTATGGAGGAGCGAGCATCACAGAGCAAGCCAAGCAAATCAAAAAAGGAGCTCAAATTGTGGTCGCGACGCCCGGTCGTATGAAGGACATGATCGGCCGAAGATTGGTCGATATTTCTCAAATCGACTATTGCGTATTGGACGAGGCAGACGAAATGTTGAACATGGGATTTTATGAGGATATCACAGAAATTTTATCCCATTCTCCACGGGAAAAAAATACATGGTTGTTCAGTGCGACTATGCCCAAGGAGGTTGCGTCTATCGGTAAAAAGTTCATGAATAATCCTTTGGAGGTAACCGTAGGCACTAAGAATGTTGGTGCATCCAGTGTCTCCCATGAGTTTTTCATGGTCAATGCCAAGGACCGTTATCAAGCTTTGAAGCGTCTTTCGGATGCCAATCCAGAAATTTTTTCTGTTGTTTTTTGCCGGACCAAGCGCGACACGCAGAAGGTTGCGGAAATGCTCATTGAAGATGGTTATAATGCCGCAGCATTGCACGGAGATTTGAGTCAAAATCAAAGAGATGTTGTGATGAAGTCATTCCGCAGCAGACAAATTCAAATGTTAGTCGCGACTGATGTTGCTGCTCGTGGTATTGATGTCGATGACATCACTCATGTGGTCAATTATCAATTGCCTGATGAAATTGAAACCTACACCCATAGAAGTGGTCGAACAGGCCGGGCCGGCAAAACAGGAACTTCATTGGTCATCATCACCAAAAGCGAATTGCGCAAAATCAAGGCGTTAGAGAAAATTCTGCAAAAATCATTCATCAAAAAGGAAGTGCCTTCGGGTATGGAAATCTGCGAAAAGCAGTTGTTCCACTTGGCCAATAAAATCAAAGACACGGAGATCAATCATGATATTGATGTGTATTTGCCGAAAATCAATGATGTTCTCGAATCGTTCTCTAAGGAGGAGTTGATCAAGAAGGTCTTTTCTGTCGAATTTACGCGCTTTTATAATTATTATAAAAAGGCCAAAGACTTGAATATCGATCATAGCGGTGATCTGAAAAATGTAAAGGAAAAATCGTTTTCAGAAAAAAGCACCCGATTTTTTGTCAATTTAGGGCGTAAGGATGATTTGCAATGGATGGACCTCAAGGATTTGATCCGCGAGATCACAAAATTGGGCAAGGATGAGGTATTTCATGTTGACACGATGGACACGTTTTCGTTTTTCAACACTGATGTGGCACATGCGGATCAAGTGATGGAGGCGTTTAAGGAGGTCTACTATCACGATCGTCTTATTGAAATTGAAATTTCAGCCGATCGCGGCCGTCAAGGTGGTCGTCCAAGTAAAAAAGGCAAGCCCTCGGGAGCTTTTAGAGACAAAAAGCGCGGAGGATCTGACAAGAAAAGAGGCGGTTCAGAAACCCGAGGAAAATTCCAAGGCAAGAGTCGTCGCCCTCAAGAGCGTCCAAAGGCAACCGGAACAGGTGGTAAACGCCGACGCCGCATGTAGTGCAGACCAGGTTTTAATTTTATCTTTTTTGGCGTAGCTTTTGCTTGGAATTGGTTAATTTTAACCCATTCACGCTATGAAAACACTCCGACTTTTAATATTGCTTTGGTTGCTCCCGCTGGGAGTGACTGGACAGGAAACTCAAGAAACTCAGGAAGACCCGGGAACCATTATCAATGGTATTGTCATCAATGACGCTACGGATAAGGTTTTGGAGAACGTCAATATTGTCAACCTCAACAAGGTTTTGGGCACTACGACTGATGCAGAGGGTGCATTTAAATTGCGCGCTTCAGTCAACGACACACTGTTTTTTTCGTATTTGGGATTCAGAAGCATCCGAGTGCGGGTGACAAATGATTGGCTGAAGTACGACCACATTAAGGTCAAAATGACCGAGTTAGGTATTGCTTTGGAGGAAGTTGTTGTCAAGCCAGTGCAACTCACGGGTTATGTAGAGGTAGATGCTAAAATAATTCCTATTTACGACGACTATCGCTACCGTATTGCCGGGTTTGGAGGGGGTTATGAAGGAGGCAATACCCAGCCAGGAGCGGTGACTAAGGTCTTGAGCGCTTTGTTTAACCCAGCGGATTTTTTGTATAATGTATTTGGTAAACGGCCAAAGCAAATGCGGAAACTAAAGCAAATGAAGCGCGATGATGAAATCAGAAATTTGCTTCAGTCCAAATTTGATCGAGAGACATTGATGGCTGTGTTACAACTCGAAAAAGCGGATATTGATGAAATTCTCAACAACTGTAGTTATTCTGTAGAGTTCATCAGAACAGCAAATGACTTACAGATTTTGGATGCCATAAGTGAGTGTTACGAAGAATACCGAATTTTGAATCGGGAAAAGAATTAAATCAATTTTGGAGACGGTCATCAACCATCAGCGTGCCTATTTTCTAGACAAAAACACATGGAGTCTTGAACGCAGATGTGCGGTCCTAAATGACCTAAAAAACACTTTAAAAAGCAACGAAAACCGCATCGAGGACGCCTTAAAAGCGGATTTTGGCAAGTCGGCCTTTGAGACCTACACCACGGAATTGGGGATGCTTTATGAAGAGATTTCCAGAACCAAACGGGGGCTAAGGAAGTGGATGAAACCAAAACCTGTGGCCACTAATTTGGTCAATTGGCCAGCGCAGAGCTATATACTCACAGAGCCTCTTGGTGTTAATCTCATTATAGGGGCCTGGAATTACCCAGTACTTCTTTTATTACAACCTGCTGTTTCGGCTCTTGCTGCAGGGAATACTGTAGTACTAAAGCCAAGCGAAAACGCACCACATGTTGCAGCACTTTTACAGGAACTGATCGACCAGAATTTTGATCCGGCACATTTGGCTCTCGTTCAGGCAGATGCCTCTGGCACAGAAAAGCTCTTGGCTTTGCCATGGGATCATATTTTTTTTACTGGCAGTACGCATGTTGGTAAGATTGTGTACCAAGCCGCCGCCAAGCAGCTGATACCCGTTACTCTAGAATTAGGAGGCAAGTCGCCGGCAATCGTCACACCGAGTTGTGACGTCAAGCTTTCAGCAAAGCGCCTGGTATGGGGTAAGTTTCTTAATGCCGGACAAACATGTGTGGCACCGGATTATGTGATGGTCCATGAGTCCATAAGAGTGTTATTTTTGAAAGCCTGCACTGCAGAAATTGAAAAAGCACAATATTGTTCCGGGAGTCATAATTACTGTCAGATCATCAATGACAGACATTGGGATCGATTGGTAAAACTTTTAGATCCGGATAAGGTTTTTTATGGTGGGACAATAGATCAGCAAAAAAGATTCATCCAGCCAACAATAATGACTGGTGTGACTTTTGATGATCCAGTGATGCAAGAAGAAATTTTTGGCCCTTTGCTTCCGGTAATGGGCTATCAAAATTTGGACGATGCCTTGGCATCCATTAAAGCCCTAGAGAAACCTCTTGCGGCTTACATTTTCTCTAGCCGAAAGGATGAGGTGCGCAAAATTCTAAGCGATTTGTCGTTTGGCGGTGGAGCAGTCAATGATGTTGTGATGCATTTGACCAATCCAAACTTGCCTTTTGGAGGAGTAGGGCAAAGTGGTCAAGGAGCCTATCATGGACATTACGGTTATTTGCGTTTCAGTCATCAGAAGAGTATATTACACAAAAATAATTGGTTTGAATTGCCACTAAAATATGCGCCTTTGACGGCCAAAAAATTAAAATGGATCAAAAAAATATTAAAATAATGAGACCGCTAAGAAACCTATTGACAAGTGAGCGCTTATCTGCCCAGACACGCATCAAATTTTTAATGCTGACACTGATGGTTTTTTGCGCCTCTATTTTAGAAGTTCAAGCTCAGGCCAGGTTCCAACAAGAACCTGATCCAGCCTTTTACCCGGAGCGCTCTGTTGTTGAGAATATTACGGCTTCGATTCCTTATCAAGGTTTTAACGAGTCTGAAGCTTATTTTGGGCAAGGTGAATACGAGATATTTTTGGATAATGTTGATGGTGTGTTAGATCGCCCGGTCATTGTTTTGGATGGTTATGATCCAGGAGATGGTCGCGATATTGGTGCCTTATATGCCAGCTTGAGTTACGCGGGCCAGAATTTGGCCGATGAATTGCGGGACCTTGGTTTTGATATTGTGGTTTTGAATGCACCAAATTATGTCACAAACGGTTTTGAGATTTCTGGCGGAGGTGACTTTATCCAGCGCAATGCAATGGTCTTAGTCGCCTTGATCCAAGCCATAAATGATCAAAAAGTTGGCCAAGAAGAGCTGGTTGTTTTAGGGCCCAGCATGGGCGGTTTGATTTCAAGATACGCGCTCTCTTATATGGAGCAGCAAGGTTTGCCTCATGAGACGAGACTTTTTTTGTCATTTGACGCTCCGCATCGCGGCGCCAATATTCCAATTTCGTTACAATATTTGATCAATTATTTTGCAATTGTAGGAGGTGACCCCATAGCTCAATCTACTGTAGATGTGGTGTTGAATTCTCCAGCGGCAAAGCAAATGCTCATAGATCATTTATTAGGTCATTTATTGGCAGGGTCTGATTTGGAGCAGGACCCTAATTTATTATTGCCTTCTGGTGCACCAAATTTTAGAGACGAATTCCAACAAGAGCTGGACGATTTAGGATTTCCCCAAGAAGTCCGTAACGTCACCATGATCAATGGTGCTGTGGATGGAACGACAATTGGCAATCCGGGTATGGAAGTGGTCAATACAAGTTTGGAAATTGATGCACTCACCGATATTGATATTGCCTTGTATTTTACGCCCAGCGCAGGGCAAACCAATACAGTTACTGATGTGGCGACTTATTTTATTGGCATTCCCATTTCAACTTTTTCTGCCGATGCGGCGTCATTTGCCAGTTCCGATGGTGTCGACAGTGCGCCTGGTGGCACAGGGAATATATCAGCAGCCTTAGCGGGTGGTGCTGGCAGTCCAATTTTACAAGAATTTGTCGATGCCTTAAACCAAGATGAATACAGCTTTATTCCGACGATGAGCGCGCTGGCCATTGACTCGGATAATTGGCATGGTGCAGCGGACTTATCTGCCTCACCTTTTGACAATATCGAAGCCTCCACCACCAACTCGGGTCATGTGAGTTTGACTCAAAGTATGGCAGACTTTGCCATTACGGAAATTTTGGGCACCCTTGGTATTTCGGACCTTTTTAATGACCAATCGGTACGCGTTTTGAATCCAGCTCATGGAGTGATAGAAGTGCTTTTGGCTGAGGCTTTACGGGGCCAATCGATTCAAGGTGAGTTATATCAATTGGACGGTCGATTAGTCGCGCACAAGACATGGGAAAATGCCGGTGGTGTGTTAAGTTGGGCCCAAACAGGTCGTTCTGGACTATATATTTTACGTCTGTATCAGGGCAGAGAAACAATTCATCTGCGTGTTGTGATTCAATAAGGTTTTATTGATGATGATAGGGTTCGCCCTTAAGGATCGTAAAGGCCCGATACAACTGCTCTGTAAAAAACAAACGCACCATTTGATGGCTAAAAGTCATGGGTGATAAAGACAGCTTGGCATTGCTGCGCTGATAAACCTCGTCACTAAAACCGTAAGGCCCGCCGACCACAAATACGACTTGCTTCACTCCACTATTAAGTTGCTTTTGAATCAATTTTGAAAAGCCAACAGATGTGAATTGTTGGCCATTTTCATCAAGCAATATGACATGATCAGACGCCGTTAAATGCCCCAAAATAATCGATCCTTCTTGTTGTTTTTGCTGGTCTATGGTGAGGTGTTTGGTCTTTTTTAAATCAGGCAATACTTGAGCCTGAAAAGAGGTGTAGTGGTGCAATCGTTTGGTGTAGTTTTCGACCAGCTCACCAAGGGCGGAATGGTCTGTTTTACCAACTTGTAACAGGGTGATCTTCATGGGTCAAATATAAATAATATTATGGTTTTGTTGGGATCAAAGAACCATTGCCGCGCCGCACACAATTCCCTTACATTTTGTATTTTAGCCTAAATTCAACCAACATGATTTCTGACGCGCTGTTCCAGAAGGAAATAGAATTGATCATTGCCAATGGCTTACGCGAGGATATTGGTCCTGGAGATCATTCATCCCTGGCTTGTATTCCTTCTCGTGCAGAAGGAAAGGCGCAGCTGCTCATTAAAGAAGATGGATATATCGCAGGGATTGATTTTGCCCGTCAGTTGTTCTTGTCAGTGGATCCTAATATTGTTTTTAATGGGTTAATTCAGGATGGCGCTTACGCTGAATCTGGAGCTGTTGCCTTTGAAGTTGAAGGGGCAAGTCAGAGTATTTTGCGCACAGAGCGCTTGGCGTTGAATGCGATGCAGCGCATGAGTGGTATTGCCACAAAAACAAGAGCATACGTTGCGAAGCTCCAAGGCACTACAGCACAACTTTTAGATACGCGCAAAACGACTCCAGGTATTCGCGCCCTAGAAAAATGGGCCGTGCGCCTGGGTGGCGGGATGAATCATCGATTTGCCTTATATGATGCCATTATGCTCAAGGACAATCATATCGATTTTTGTGGTGGCATTGCTAAGGCCATTATTCAGACCCAATCTTATCTCAAAACCAACGGCCTTGAATTGCCTTTAATTGTTGAGGCAAGAAGCCTCAGCGAGATTGAAGAGATTCTGACGCAAGATGATGTCACCCGAATTTTGTTGGATAATTTTGATTTAGCACAAACCAAAGAAGCGGTAAGCCTCATCAATGGCCAATGTCAAACCGAGTCCAGTGGGATGATCACCTTAGAAACCATTAGAGGATATGCCTTGTGTGGTGTTGATTTCATCTCTTGTGGCGCCATTACCCACTCTGTACATAATCTAGATTTGAGTCTTAAAGCTGCCCTATGACGACAAAGCCAACTCATGGAATCGAAAACTGGCCAATAATTGGATTGGTCATCCGGGGCTTGAGATGGATTCAGTTGCCGGGTTTTCAGGGCTTATCTTTGTATGATTTGATCGAAATCTACGCCCGTGGGATCATTCAAGGAGCACTATCCTCAAGAGCAAGTTCTATTGCCTACAGTTTTTTTATGGCATTTTTTCCATTTTTATTGTTCATGCTCAACGTGCTGCCTTATATTCCGATCAACAATTTCCAAAATCGATTTTTGAATTTTATTGACGACTTGCTTCCGGCGCAAACACATGAGTTCTTCTATCCTGTTATAGAAGACATTGCCACTAATCCGCGAACAGGATTACTGTCCTTTACTTTTGTGCTGGCCTTGTTTTTAATGGCTAATGGGGTGAGTGCTTTATTCAGTGCTTTTGAATATTCCATTCATGTGACCATCAACAGAGGATTTATCCGGCAGTACTTAGTGGCGCTCATGGTTGCAGTTTTTATGGTTGTGTTGCTCATTGCCACTTTAGGCGGTATCGTCTATGGAGAATATTTGATCAATATTTTAAAGTCTGACACCTATATTGATGATGATTTGACTTGGATTTTGGCCATGCAGTATGTCTTTTTTGTTGTGATGCTTTATTTTGTGGTTGCCACCTTGTATTATTTCGGTGTCAAAAAAAACGGCATCGGTGGCTTTTGGTCCATCGGCGCGTTGGCGACGACTATTTTGATTTTGGGCACCACCTATGGCTTTGGTATCTACATCAATAATTTCTCTCATTACAATGAGTTGTATGGTTCGATTGGTGCGCTTTTGATCATGCTATTTTACCTATGGCTAAATGCCAATCTGTTATTGCTTGGTTTTGAGTTAGACCAATCTCTGGGCAGACTAAAAGAACGCCACGGGTCTTCTGGTGATCTAAAATCTCAACCCGTTTAAGTGCAATGCCTTTTATTGATGTCATATTGCCCTTGCCAATAAAGCAAGCTTTTACTTATCAAGTGCGCGAGGAAGAAGCAGCGTTCTTAAGGCCAGGAATGCGCGTGGTCGTGCCTTTTGGCAAGAACAAACTGCATACAGGTGTTGTTTACGGGGTGTTGTCGCATGACCCTCCGGGCTATCAGACCAAAGAAATTGATCAAATACTCGATAAAACCCCTTCGGTCACTCAAGGACAATTAAGGTTTTGGGAGTGGATGGCAAATTATTATCTCTGCAGCATGGGTGAAGTCATGCGTGCAGCCATGCCTTCGGCTTTATTGCTGGAAAGTGAGACGCATATTGCCATAAATACGGCATTTGACATTGGTGAACTTGAGGTCACTGATGACGAATATCTGATCCTTCAAGCCTTGCAGGCCCAACCTATGTTGTCGATAAACGATGTGCGTTCGATTCTAGACCGGATGTCGGTTATGGGTATATTACAGGGACTCATCCATCGTGATTTGGTGGTGTTGCAAGAGACACTTTTTGAGGCATATAAGCCTCTTGTACGCCGCTATGTTCACTTGACAGCTCAGTATCGAGAACAGCAGGCCATGCAGTCAATGCTCCAAAACCTTGAACGCGCTCCCAAACAACGCGAAGTTATTTTGAAGTTAATAATGGCCACCAAGGGGACAGAAGCTATCGAAACCTTAGCGTTGCAAAAGAAAGCAAATACGACGGCGGCAGTGCTCAACGGTTTGGCAAAGAAGGGTTATGTGCAGATTTTTGAGAAAGAAAAACAACGCAATGCCTATACCGGCGATCCTGCCCAAAATTTTGCGGGACTGTCTCCGAGTCAGCAAAAGGCGTTTGAGGGCATTACTCAGGTGCATACCAATCAGGAGGTGTGTTTGTTGCATGGGGTGACCTCAAGCGGCAAGACAGAAGTCTATATTAAACTGATAGAAAAGTACTTGCTTGGGCGGCAGCAGGTCCTCTTTATGGTCCCCGAAATTGCGTTAACAACACAATTGATTGGACGGTTGCAGTTTTATTTTGGACCAAAAGTAGGGGTGTACCACAGCAAGTATTCCAATGCCGAAAGGATTGAGCTCTACCACAAGGTGGCCCAGGGTGAAGAAGGCGCTCAAATAATTATTGGTGCAAGGTCTGCCTTGTTTCTACCATTCGTCAATTTGGGTTTGGTAATTGTTGATGAGGCCCATGAACCATCTTTCAAACAACATAATCCAGCACCCCGATACCACGGTCGAGATGCGGCCATAATGTTGGCCCATCAGAACAAGGCGAAAGTCGTTCTGGGATCCGCCACACCATCTCTAGAAACATACCATAATAGTCTACAAGGTAAATATGGTCTTGTGTCTATGACAGAGCGTTATGGCAAGGTCATGATGCCCAAAATCAGCCTGATAGACCTGAAAGATCAGTACAAGAAAAAGAGGATGACGGGCCATTTTAGCGATGAGCTACTTGAAGCCATTAACCAGGTACTGGGTCAAGGACAACAAGTGCTGCTGTTTCAAAACCGAAGAGGATTTGCTCCTTTTGTGGAGTGCCTTACCTGTGGTGTTGCGCCTCAGTGTCCAGATTGTGATGTGAGCCTGACTTATCACAAAAACAAAGGACAGTTATGTTGTCATTATTGTGGCTTTCATCAAGTAATGCCTGTGAGTTGTCACGCTTGCGGCAGCACAACTTTAGACCATAAGGGTTTTGGGACAGAGCAGTTAGAGGTTGAGCTTCAAGAGTTGTTTCCAGACAAGATCATTGCGCGTATGGACCAGGACACCACAAGAGGCAAACAGGCCTATGCCAAATTGATGGACCGCATGGAGCATCGTGAAATTGATATTTTGGTGGGGACTCAAATGCTGGCTAAAGGTTTGGATTTTGAGCATGTTCAACTTGTGGGCGTTTTGAATGCAGATCATTTATTGAATTTCCCTGATTTTAGGGCTCATGAGCGGGCCTATCAGCTTTTGTCTCAGGTGTCAGGACGTGCAGGCCGGAGACAAACAAGAGGTCTTGTTTTGATACAAAGTTATGACCCAAACCACCGTATTTTACAGCAAGTCAGTACGTCAGATTTTGTTGCGATGTTTGAAGAGCAGCGCCAACAACGCCAGCAATTTAAATACCCACCATTTTACAAGCTGATCAAGTTGACCTTAAAACATCGAGATTTTGCCTTAGTGGACAAGGCCAGTCATTGGTTGACTCAGGTTTTAGAACGGGGGTTGGCGCCTCATGTTTTGGGTCCAGTCAGTCCCTCAGTAGGCAGAATCCGTAACCTCTATCTGAAAAACCTATTGATCAAGATGCCCCAAGAGCAATCCCCAGTCAAAACTAAGGCCTATATCAACAAGGCTTTACAGCGGTTTAGTGCCCAAAAAGAATTTGCCAGAATCCAAGTGGTGATCGACGTAGATGCACTTTGAATTATTGTTGCTTCATCGTTGCCGCCAGGGCCTCAATAAGATCTGATTTGCGGTTGCGACTCAACGGTAATTGTTGGTTGTCTAGCTCAATTTGTTTGCTGTTGTAGCGCTCTACCTTTTCAACATTGACAATATAAGATTTGTGGATTCTGAGAAAACGCATCTCCGGAAGTAAGTTTTCAAAAGCCTTCATTGTAGACAAGACCACTAAAGAATCGTGTTCGGTGACCAGTTTCACATAATCCCCTAGGGCTTCGATATAACGCAATTCACTTAAAAAGACCTTTCTTTTCTTGAGGTTGCTTTTGACAAAAATAAAATCTTCGTCATCAAACCCTTCCTCATTCTTGAGTTTGTAATTCACAATGGCTTTGTGCACGGCATTGAGAAATCGATCTTTGGCAATTGGTTTTCGCAAATAGTCCACCGCATCGTAATCAAAAGCTTTGAAGGCGTATTTCGTCTTGCCGGTCACAAAAATAATTTGTGGTTTGTGCGTGAGATCATCCAAAAGGTCAAAGCCCGAGAGCACCGGCATTTCTATATCCAAGAATGCCAGGTCAATTTCATTGGCCAATAGCCCAGCCTTAGCTTCTACGGCATTAGTGTACTGTGCCACTAGGGTTAGTGAGGGATGATTCTGTATCAACTTCACGATAGAAAGCCGTTGAAGGGTAGAATCATCGACCACAGCACATTTTAATATGGTTTTATCCATTGTAGGTGAGATTTTAGGACAAACAATATTAGTTAAAAATTAATCGGCACACAATAAATAATGACTTTAATCTATAAAATCATACCTTTTATCTGAAATATAGCCGCTATGATTATGATTCCTTTGGGCTTTGTAAATTATAAATAATGTGGTATTTTTGCACGCTCTTGGCAAGGTGCTGAGAGGTTTAAAAAGAATAATTATGACTCATTACGAAACTGTTTTCATCTTGAATCCCGTTTTATCTGAAGAACAGATAAAGGAAACAGTTCAGAAATTCGAAAGTTTTCTTGTTTCTAAAGGTGCCAAGATGATCGTTAAAGAAAATTGGGGGTTAAAGAAATTAGCCTACCCAATCCAACACAAAAAAAGTGGTTTTTACCACCTTTTTGAGTACACGTGTGATGGAGAGCCCATCAACGACCTTGAGGTTGAATTTCGACGTGACGAACGCATCATGCGTTACCTAACGGTAAAATTAGACAAGCACGCTGTGGCTTGGGCTGAGAAGAGACGAACCAGAAACAAACAAAACGCATAAGCTATGTCATCGATAGAACAACAAGCAAAAGGCAAGAAAGACGGAGAGATCAGATATTTGACGCCGTTAAATATAGAAACGAACAAAGCAAAAAAATACTGTCGATTTAAAAAATCGGGTATTAAATATATCGACTACAAAGACCCAGATTTCTTATTGAAGTTTGTGAACGAACAAGGTAAAATTTTGCCTCGACGTTTGACTGGAACTTCTTTGAAATACCAGAGAAAGGTAGCCGTAGCAGTAAAAAGAGCACGTCATTTGGCATTAATGCCTTATGTAGCTGATTTGTTAAAATAAAACACAGCAGACATGGAACTAATACTTAAAAAAGACGTTGAGAATCTTGGATTCACAGACGATGTCGTATCGGTAAAAAATGGATACGGAAGAAATTTCCTGATTCCCCAAGGGTTGGCTGTATTGGCAACACCTTCTGCAAGGAAGGTTTTGGCTGAAACTTTAAAGCAGCGTGCACACAAGGAAAAGAAGGTGGTTGATGATGCTCAGGCAGAAGCCAACAAATTAAATGGTTTAGAAGTTAAAATCAGCGCAAAAACTGGTGAAGGCGATAAATTATTTGGTTCTGTAAGTAATGGAGATCTTGCTGAAGCATTGGCCAAGCACAGTGTTTCTTTAGACAAGAAATTCATTACTGTTCAAGGAGGCTTGATCAAGCGTACAGGAAAATACGATTCAAAAATTCGCTTCCATCGTGATGTGGTTGTTGATTTTTCATTTGAAGTAGTTGCTGAGGCAAAGTAATTCAGCATTTCATTAAATCTTGAAAACCCTCCTTGATGATTCATGGAGGGTTTTTTATAGCATGACTTACAAAAGACTTACAAAAGAACAGTTTGAGGAACTCCATGAGGCGTTTAGTCAATTTTTAGCCAGTCAGTCTATCGACGCCACGCAATGGGACCAGATGAAAGCAGATGCTCCAGAACTTGTGTCAAACCAATTAGACGCCTTTAGCGATTTAGTTTGGACAGAAGTGTTGCGCAAAGCAGTTTTCTTGGATCATTTTTCTGAGGATGGTCTTTTTTGTTTTCACGCTGGCCAAAAAAGTTTAAGATTGGTTGGTGTAAGATGCCAATCGCCACTGGACCTCACTGACGCCTCTGGTTGGTCATGGCTCAAAGACCACTGGCAAGAGGATCAGGTGAGTTTTTATAGCGCGCAAAAACCTTACGAATCCGACCGGGCAAAGGAGTTGTTTGGGCTTATTGAAAAGGGCGCTGTCCTTTCAAATGGCTCTTATTTTGAGGCTTTAGAGCGTTTGGGACTTTCTTGAGCGCCTTACTCGTACCTTAAGCTTTCAATAGGATCCAAACCAGCGGCCTTCGATGCTGGATAGGAACCTGCAATCACTGCCACAATAAGTGAGATGATCACCGACGAAATGATGGCACTCCAGGGCAGTGCATATTCGAAATCAACTGCTTGAGCAAAAATTATTCCTGTAACAATGCCCAATAGAATCCCTAAAAGGCAGCCAATTTGACCGATGACAATAGTCTCAATAAAGAATTGGGTCAATATGGTGCTTTTTTTGGCGCCCAGAGCTTTTCTGACCCCAATTTCACGCGTACGATCTGTGACTGAGACCAGCATGATGTTCATTAAGGCAATAGAGGACCCAAGAATGGTAATGATGCTGATGATCCAAGCCGCGGTCTCCAACACACCTGTTAGGGACGCGACACGATTGATCAAATCTTCACTTCGTTCTATCGCAAAATTCTCTTCTTCAACTGGACTGAGTCCCCTGATGTTACGGAATGTAATGATTGCGCGATCTTCTGCCTCTTTCATCCATTTTTTGTCATTGACCATCACACTGATGGTGTAATTGATATTGGGTTGGGTGAAGAGTCCTCGCGCATTTTGTATGGGCATCAACACCCTTAAATCTTTTTTATCACCAAAGGAAGAGCCTTGTGATGCCAAAATACCAATGACCTTGAAGGAAACACCTCTGATGCTGATGGACTGATTGATAGGATCCGTGTCGTTGAATAGGTTTTTTAAAAAATCTGCACCAATCAAGCACACTCGGTTATTGTTTTTGATGTCAAAAAAGTTAAAAGCCCGACCGCGGTCAATTTCTGCACCCGTATTGGCGATATAATTTTCATTCACTCCAAACACTTGTACTTCTGGATCTGTTTTCTTACTGCCAAACTTTATCTCTGCCTGCCCAGTGCCCAGAAAGGAAATGGAGGTTTGGGTATTGGGGTAGTCATAGTCATCAACAAACGCGCGAATCTCATTGTAATTGATGATGGGGTTGACTTTTTGGCGCTTGCCACCATCTCGAGTATTGGTGTTGAAATCATAGCGCTGTAAGTTAAAAGTATTGGCGCCCATAGATGAAAAACTGCCCGCGATGGTGTTTTCTAATGCCGCAACCGCGCTGAGAATTCCAACGAGTGACCAAATACCGATACCGATAATGACGATGGTCAAAATGGTGCGCAATAATTGTGCTTTGATCGAATCAATGGCTATGAGTACATTTTCTTTGAACAGACCGAACATATTGTTTTTTTGACGTGATTTGGCACCTCATTAAAGGTCCAACAAAGTTACATCAATTATTGTTGATGCTGTACTTCAAGCTGTATTTTAGCATTTAGTTTAGGAGGTATGCAGCAATGAATCTGTGCTCTGGTCTTTATGGATTAAATCTAAATCGATAAGGCGCGTGAAGTCCATCTAATTTTAGATATTTGTAATACTCCAAGAAAAAACATCAATTTTGGCACAAAAACCCTCTATACCTAAAGGCACACGCGATTTCAATCCCGAGCAAGTCGTGAAACGGAACTACATCATGGATGTGCTCAAGTCTCGCTTCACTAATTATGGATACCAGCCGATTGAAACACCAAGTTTTGAAAATGCACAGACTTTATTGGGCAAGTATGGCGAGGAAGGCGACAGACTGATTTTTAAAATTTTGAACAGCGGGGATTATTTGCGTAAGGTGCCATCAGAATTACTGGAGTCTAAAGACAGTGCACGCACTACGGCCAAAATTTCAGAAAAGGCATTGCGGTATGATCTTACCGTACCTTTTGCCCGTTATGTGGTGCAAAATCAAAACGAGATTACATTTCCCTTTAAACGTTATCAAATACAGCCTGTTTGGCGCGCTGACAGGCCGCAACGTGGTCGTTTTAGAGAGTTTTATCAATGTGATGCTGATGTTGTTGGTAGTGACTCATTATGGCAAGAGGTTGAGTTGATTCAGCTTTATGATGATGCTTTTACAGCACTTGCCCTGAATGGGGTGACCATCAAAATCAATAATCGAAAAATATTGACAGGAATTGCTCAGGTCATTGGTGCAGAGGATAAGCTCATTGATTTTACGGTTGCATTGGATAAGCTCGATAAAATTGGCCAGGATGGTGTCAAAAATGAAATGCGTGAGAAAGGCATATCAGATACCGCAATAGACAAATTACAAGTCTTATTTACCCTTAAGGGCAATGCTCAGGAACAACTTGGGCAATTGACTGAATTATTGACCTCTTCTGAACAAGGACTTAAAGGAATAGAGGAACTTCAATTTGTCGTCAAGGCGGTAGAAGATTTAGGCCTTCAATCTGCCCGACTTGACATTGACGTGACCCTAGCCCGAGGATTAGACTATTATACTGGGGCCATATTTGAAGTGGCGCCTCCTGAAGGAGTGGTCATGGGCAGTATTGGTGGCGGTGGTCGCTATGACGATTTGACCGGTATATTTGGCTTGAAACAGGTCAGTGGTGTAGGGGTGTCGTTTGGTCTTGATCGGATTTATTTGGTGATGGAGGAGTTGGGGTTATTTCCTGATACAGTAGCGGTACGGCCAAGTGTACTTTTTATAAATTTTGGTCCACAAGAGGCGCAATACGCCCTAAAGACGATCAAACAATTGAGAGCGACTGGAGTGGCGACAGAACTTTATCCAGATGCGGTGAAAATGGCCAAACAGATGGGTTATGCCGATCGACGTGGCATCCCATTTACGGCACTGGCGGGCACTGACGAAATGGCCTCAAACACTTTCACCCTGAAGAATATGACGACAGGCATACAACAAACAGTAGATTTTGATGCGCTGACCAGCATGGTGCGGGAGTAAAATCTTAATGTGCAATAGCGCTACTCAAATCAAAAAACAATGGCAATTGTGTCCCCTTATACACCACACAAAATTAAGCATTTACGATTCTTAGAATGCTTGCTGTTATTTTTGCTTGTGTCCTGCAGTGGGCCTCAGCCGGGGTCTGTTTCGGCAACAGAAATTTATGTCTTGGGGGTAATGCAAGATGGAGGTTTGCCACATATTGGCTGTCAAAAGTCTTGCTGTGCAGAGGCGTTTTTGGAGCCTGGTTTGCGTCGTCCGGTGGTCTCGCTAGGCCTGTTTGATGCCCACAATAATAAACGCTATTTATTCGAAGCCACACCAGATTTGCCGGAGCAACTCGAACACTTCAACAGCTACTTAAATCAGTCCTTTGAGGGGCTTGTTGATGGTGTTTTTTTGACCCATGCGCATATTGGGCATTATACGGGATTGATGTACTTTGGCAAGGAGGCTAAGGACGCCAAGGGGGTTAAGGTTTATGCCATGGAACGCATGAGTTCATTTCTCCAAACTAATGGCCCTTGGAGTCAGTTGGTCGATAGAAACAATATAGAGTTGGTCACCATGCAGCCTGAGCAAAAGCAAACACTATCTGATCAACTCAGTGTGACCCCTATTCTTGTGCCACACCGTGACGAATATTCTGAGACGGTAGGTTATCTGATCTCTGGACCATCAAAAAAAGCCCTTTTTGTTCCAGATATTGATAAATGGCACCGCTGGGATCGTTCCTTAATTTCACTAATTGATCGCGTGGATTATGCATTTTTGGATGCGACTTTTTTTAGTGGGGCAGAACTCAATAATCGGCCCATGAGTCAAGTGCCTCATCCGTCCATTTTGGAGACGATGGAGCTGCTTTCCGCCGCACCAAGGGCACAACGCCAAAAGGTCTATTTCTTGCACTTTAACCATACTAATCCTGTGCTCAAGCATGGAAGTGGAGCGGCGCAAAAAGTTTTGGATGCCGGATTTAACCTGGCCGAGAAGTACCAGCGTTTTCCGCTTTGATTTGAGATTATTATCCGTAGACGCCCTCAATGGTTTAATGGCCTTTCGTCGCTTTTAACTTTTGATAACATTGACCGAATGAATCCTGATATCAAATGACAATTTGGTAACTATTCATTAAAATTTATTCCCAACACCCCTTCTAATTTCGTACCCATCAAGGAGTCCTGAGCCACTAGATCAGGATGTGCTCTATGATTTTAACACCACAAAGATTAAAGAAATTAAGCGATGGGTACTGTCTAAAGAAATCGTAGCAGTAGATTATGAAAGCACGCCACAAAAGATCGTCAACAAAATTTTCATTGATTTTATCAAACAAAAAGTTTCATTGCCACTTTACACCTAGATGCGGCATTTTCGACATTCAAGAGGGTGTAAAACAAAAAACTCCTTGATTTCTCAAGAAGTTTCTTTGTAGCGAGAGGGAGACTTGAACTCCCGACCTCCGGGTTATGAATCCGACGCTCTAACCAGCTGAGCTACCTCGCCAAATGCTCACTTTTATTAAGTGGCTGCAAATATAGAAACAAAAAAAGGGTTGGCAAATACAAAAATAAAATTTAATTAGGCGGGGTGGTCTCTGGTGGAATATTTTTGTGGGGCTGGCACAATACCAAACAAATGCCAAAAAAATAACATTTGAGTTTTTTCACAAGGGAATTAATATATATATTGCCACCGTTGCTAAGCCCAAACTATGGAAGATAAAATTAAATATGAATTAGAATTTCCCATTCATGCCTCTCCGGCCTTATTGTATCAATATATGTCTACGCCTTCGGGCTTGAGTGAGTGGTATGCCGACAATGTGAATTCGCGAGGGCAGATGTTCACCTTTATCTGGGAGGGCAGTGAGGAGCAGGCAACCTTGTTGGCTAAAAAAAGTGGAGAACGGATTAAGTTCCGGTGGGTTGATGACGCTGATACCGATTATTTTTTTGAATTGCGGATTCAGGTTGATGACATCACAAAAGATGTTTCTTTGATGATTACGGATTTTGCTGAGGACGATGAGGTAGAGGAAGGCAAAATGCTTTGGGAAAACATGGTCTCTAATTTGAAACAGATTTTAGGCAGCAGATAAATCAGTAGACACCAAAACTTTGAGCCGCCGTTTGGTGGCTTTTTTTTATGATCAATTACAACGGAAAAATTCAAGCGCAAGAGGCACCTCACATCGGTCTAGAAAATAGAGGGCTCCATTATGGAGACGCTGTTTTTGAGACCATTAAAGTGGTCGGGAATAAAATTCTTTTTGCCGAGCCACATTACTTTAGACTAATGTCGGCCATGCGGATCATGCGGATGTCCATCCCGATGACCTTTACTCCGGAGTTCATTTATCAAGAAATATTAGATCTGACCCAGGCCTGTAGTCCCGCCCCAGCATACCGCGTTAAGTTTTTGGTTTGGCGCAGTTGGGGAGGAGGGTATGAGCCCACGGCAGAGGAGGTCTCTTATATGATTCAGTGTACGCCACTGCAAGCGTCTGACTATGGTTTTGATTCGCACCGGCCTTATACCGTAGAGTTATTCAAAGACCATTACATGGCTTCTGGCCTGTTGTCCAATGTCAAAACCAACAACAGAGCCATCAATGTTTTAGGCAGTATTTACGCCAAAGAAAATGGTTTTGACAATTGCTTATTGCTCAATGAGCAAAAACAGGTTATTGAGGCGCTCAATGGGAATTTATTTTTGGTCAAAGGATATACGGTCAAAACACCTCCACTTGCAGATGGTTGCCTCAAAGGCATAATTCGAGGCGCCCTGCTAGAGCTCCTTGCGCAACACCCGGATTATATTTTGGAGGAGGCTTCTATTTCTCCTTTTGAACTGCAAAGAGCGGATGAGCTTTTTATCACTAATGCGGTTATTGGCTTACAGCCCATTAGTCAATTCAGAAAAAAACAATTTAGAACGGTTGTGGGTCAAGAGCTTTTATCACTATTGCAAGCTAAAGCGCTGAGTTAAAATTTACTGGCATCCTAATTGAAGCTCGGGTCCTCTGGAGCATTGCACCATAGAAGATAATCGCCGCCAAGTGCTTTCATTTTGCCACGCCAATAGGCGCTGTCTGTCTTGTGAATTGCGCTCATATGAAGATCATTGATTCTGATCTGCCAGTTCTTGTTGTGCCACTCATCGGCAAGTTGATGAGGTCCCCAGCCAGAGTACCCCAAAAAGAATTGTATTTGATTTTCTTGCAACAGACCATGGTTGAGCAAGGCAACAACCTGTTTGAAGTCACCGCCCCAATAAAGATTTGTGTCAATATGAACACTGTGGTCTATGAGCTCGGGGGCATTATGGATAAAGTATAAGCTGTCTTGTTCTACCGGGCCGCCGCTATAAACATTGATATTTTGTTTGAGCTCTGGCACCAAGTCGTTTAAGTCGTATTCCAGTTTTTTGTTTAAGATAAAACCTACTGATCCTTCGTCATTATGTTCCGTCAGCAAAATAACAGACCGATTAAATGAACGGTCTCCAATGATGGAAGGTTCTGCGATTAATAAGATGCCTTTCTTGAGCGACATGGGTCATTTCACGTTTGTTCCGTAAAGTTACGGCAAAAAAAACCCTGCAAGACGCAGGGCTTATATTCATATGACATGAATTCTTAGTTCACACTGCTTGATAATTCAGAACCAGCTTTGAACTTCACAACATTCTTAGCTGCGATTTTGATGGTTTTTCCTGTTTGAGGGTTTCTTCCTTCTCTTGCAGCTCTTTTAGAAACTGACCAAGATCCGAAACCTACTAAAGAGACACGGTTGCCTCCTTTAAGAGATCCTTCTACATTTCCTAGGAAAGACTCTAATGCTTTTTTAGCTGCTGCTTTAGTGATGCCAGCATCGGCAGCCATTGCGTCGATTAAATCAGATTTGTTCATAAGATTGAATTTAAATTAAATAATGATTAAACTTCTTTATTATTTGTCTACAAAATTAACGGGATAATGGAGCCATGCAAGTAAACACGCGTGAAAACGGGGTTTTTGTTGATAAGTAGAGGGCTTTGTTGATAAAGTTGAGTAGATTTTGATGAATTTTCGCCAAATCAATGGTGACAAGGCTTTACAAGAATTTATCCTTGGAATCAAACGAAAACCCATTAAGCAGATTTTTGACAGACATTCTTTTCTTATTCGGCAGTTGTAATTCTAAAATATTGAGCTGCCCATTTGCTGTAGTGACATATAGCTTAGATTTTGTCGATGTGATAGTGCCTTGAATTCCTTTTGGAGGAAGATCAACAGGTGATGCGGCATAGATTTTACATTTGATTGGTGCCCCTTGATGCATTAATTGGGTCCATGCCCCTGGATAAGGATTTAAACCCCTAATGAAGGCGTCGATTTGCTCTGTTGTCTGGTGCCACTCGATTTTTGTGTTGGCCACAGAAAGCTTAGGGGCCTCTTCAAACACTCCCGAAACTTCTTGTGCTATGGCTTGGGTATGTCCTAATGCTATTGCATCGAGGGTTTCTTGAGTCAGTAGACTGCCCAAATCTTTTAGTTTGTCATGCAATGAGCCAACGGTCTCCCTAGCGTCAATTGATGCAGACTTGCGGTCAATTATTGCACCTGTGTCAATTTTTTCATCTATAAAAAATGTCGTGACTCCAGTCTGCTTTTCTCCATTGATGATGACCCAATTGATGGGTGCTGCGCCGCGGTAATTGGGCAGCAGAGAGGCGTGTAAATTAAAGGTGCCTTGTTCTGGGATTTGCCAAACTACTTTTGGCAGCATTCTGAAGGCCACCACAACAAATACATCTGCAGATAAGGCAGTCAGTGCATCGATGAATTCGGGGTCCTTAAGTTGAGTGGGTTGCCATATGGGCAGGTTATTGGCCAGGGCAAAAGTCTTCACTGCCGAAGAGTTCAGCTGACGCCCTCGCCCGGCAGGTTTATCTGGGGCCGTAACCACACCACAAACTTGGTGCGGTCCTTCTAAAATCTTTTTCAAAACACCAACCGCAAATTCTGGTGTTCCCATAAAAACAATGCGCAACGATTTCATATGGTCCAATAGTATTGATTGATGGCGTTGATCCGAACTTTATCTTTGTCGACAAGCCAGGACAGAACGGTGTCGATATCCTTTGCTGCAAAGTTAAGGCTTTCTTTCAGCTCTTTGGCTTCCATTGTATTTTCCATAAGTAACTTTTGGATCTGTTGCTCTATCTGATGGGCCGCTGTGAGTCGTCGGTTGCTTTTGTGACGCAAACAATTGCTGCAGTGTCCGCATGGTTTGGCGAGCTCCTGACCGAAATGTTGGGCCAGCACCTCACTCAGGCATCGGTCCGTATTCTGGATAAATTGGAGGACCTCTTGACTTTGTTTGAGCCGCCGCGCATTAGCGCGCGCTATGACCTTGCCATGCGGGTTAATGGTGCGGTCATCTTCTCGTGGGACCAAAAAAGTAATGGAGGTGTCGGTCGTTTGGTGCAAAAAATCGACAAGACCGCGCTGATGCATTTGGGTCAGTACCAGCAAAACTTTATCGTAGGTCAGGTTTGTTTTTTTTGCGACCAATGTCAAGTCAATTGGATGCTTGGTTTGAAACAATCCGCCATAAACTCTGAGCAAACAGCCACCAACTTCCGACATTTCTTTGGAGGATGCCAGTGCGTCACTAATGGCCCGCGATGACCCCAAAAATTGCAGGCTTGATTGTTGGCCGGCGCGGAGGTCCATTTGTAGCACACCCAAACGGTCCAATAAATGAAAACAGGCCATGGCTTTTGGATATGTATACCGATAGTGATGACAAAAGTCTGATAAATTCAAAACGTGCTTTGTTTGTTGTCCTTCACCGTAAGGTATTTGACAGTAGCTGCTCAGGTGCCGATAAAAATCTGTGACAAATGAAAGGTCAAGCTTCTGCTGGTTGACCTTATGCCTGAAGGCCTGTACGTCTTGTTCTTGATAGATCAGCCAAGCTTGTGCTTTTTGACCATCTCTCCCAGCGCGTCCGATTTCTTGTAAATAACTTTCCAGGCTTTCTGGGAGATGCAAATGAATCACAAAACGGACTCCTGGGTGGTCTATTCCCATGCCAAATGCACTAGTTGCAACCATGACCTGTGTTGGCGAATTAAGCCAATTGCTGAGTCTTTTGGCTTTTTCTCCTTCTGCTATGCCGGCATGATAAAATTGTGCCTCACATCCATTATGCTGCAATTGTTTGGCCAGCGTTTCGCTTTTTTTCCTGCTCTGAACATAAATGATGCCCGTCTTTTTCTGTGCTTTGACTAGTCCAAGAACACGGTCAAACCGATCTTCACGTTTTTCAAGATATAGGGCGATATTGTCTTTGATCAGAGGGCTTACGAAAATATCGGGCTCATCCATTTGTAAGGCGCTAATGGTATCTTGAAGGACCTCTTGAGTTGCCGTAGCGGTCAGGGCTAAAATTGGGGCACTTTCAGAAAGGGATTTGAGTACTGAGAGTTGTTGGTATGCAGGCCTAAAGTCATGACCCCATTTGGAGATGCAATGGGCTTCGTCAATGGCAAATAAATTGATCTTTAAACTTTTGAGTTCATTTTGCACAAGCTCATTTTTGAGTCGTTCCGGAGAGAGGTATAAAAATTGAAACCCGCCATAGCGAAAATGCCCCATAAGCCGTGAGAGGTCTGCCTGGTTGTGTTGTCCAGTAATCGCGACAGCCTTAATATTTCTTTTTTTGAGCTGCGCGACTTGATCTTCCATCAAGGCCACTAAAGGGGAAACAACCACAGTTATGCCGTCTTGCATCAGTCCTGGGATTTGAAAGCAAAGGGACTTGCCTCCACCTGTGGGCAAAAGTGCGACCACATCTTTGCCTTGCAGAACTGAGGCAATGATGGCTTCTTGCTGAGGTCTGAAGTCGGCATGACCCCAATACTGTTTTAATAAATCTCGTGCCTGATTCACTGCAATTGAGTTAGCGTATTTAGAAGAAAATCGGCTCTATCTTTAAGTGGCCCAACAGGAACCGAAATGACCTGATATCCCAAGTCTTGGTAGCAATCTTGTATGTGTTTGTGCAGCCTTGTGGCTGTTTCAAAAGGCTCGTAGCGCTCATTATCCTGAACATAGATTTCGGGCCAAGGGGGCAAAATGAATACGGCATCATATTGATGAGCCTCAAGCGCCATGAGAAAGTGGTCAGGACTGGTCAATTCCAGAAAACTCATGTAAGCCACAACATCTGGTAGCCCTCTGTCATAAAATTGATAGTCATGCGCCACCGCAGGCATATGTTTGAATTGCGCGGTACGACCCTCGACTAAAAGATCACTAAACTTTAAGGGGTCTGTCAAAAACAGTTGGTCAATGCCCTCCTGCTGTGCTTTGATGATCAGCTCTCGCGAAATCTCTGGCATACAATAGTGCCCTAATTCAGTCAGATACTCAATTAATGCGGTTTTTCCAGACCCGGGACCCCCGGTGATGACAATTTTCTTGACCCCCACGGTTTAAATTTTCGTAAAGTTAGTTATTCTTCTAGCCTTGCCCTATCTTTGTTGAAAATTCGTCGCCAAATGCCACCGCAGTTCGACAAAACACAAGATTTTTACAACCGACTTACTGATCAACTCAAAAAGGACACAAAATGGCCGGCGCCTTATTTGTATAAGTTCATCGTGCCCTCTGATGACCATAAGGTAGAAGCCATCAAAACCATCTTTGCGCCCCTATCGGCTAAAATCACAGTAAAGGTATCCTCCAAAGGAAATTATTCTAGTGTTTCTGTTGCTGTAGTCATGGATTCGCCGGATTCTGTCGTGCAAAAATATCGTGAAGTTTCCAAGGTTGAAGGTGTCATTTCTCTTTAAAATCATTATTTTGCGCACATCTTCCAATACCTAAAATACCAACACCAATACTTATGGTTCAATTAATAGATGATTTAGAATACAATACTGAGCGCCCTTACTTGATGATCCCGGAATACGGGCGGCATATCCAAAAAATGGTCGATCAAGCCATCGCGATGGAGGATCGCGAAGAACGCAACAAATGCGCCAAGAGCATCATATCTGTAATGGGTAACCTCAATCCACATCTGCGCGATGTGCCAGATTTTCAACATAAATTATGGGATCAGCTCTTCATGATTTCAGATTTCAAATTAGATGTTGATGCACCATACCCCAAGCCTTCTCCAGAAGAATTGGCGGAGCGGCCTGCGCCTCTGGCGTATCCTCAAAATTTCCCTAAATATCGCTTCTATGGCAATAACATCAAGCGCATGATTGATGTCGCCATAAGCTGGGAGGACGGTGAGAAAAAAGAAGGCCTCGTGTTGACCATTGCAAACCACATGAAAAAGTGTTTTTTAAATTGGAACAAAGACACTGTAGAGGATGATGTAATTTTTCAGCACTTATTTGAGTTGTCCGAAGGGCAATTGAACCTCAAAGGAAGTACGGAGGACTTGAGTCTTTCTGCAGACCTTCTCAAATACAACAAGCGATTTGAAAAAAAGGTGACCAAGCCCGTACGCGGACGAAAACGATACTAACATAACATTACTACTATGGGGACCTTCCAGATTGAAGGCGGCCATCAATTGTCTGGGTCTATTCGGCCGCAGGGGGCCAAAAACGAAGCCTTACAAATTTTATGTGCGGTGTTGCTTACCGCCGAACCAGTGATCATTGAGAATATACCAGACATTATTGATGTCAATAAACTCATTACAATCCTGGAACATTTAGGAGTAAAGGTCAAGAAGTTAGCGCCTGGAAGTTATCAATTTCAATCAGACGAATTGGATCTTGATTATCTGGAGTCCGAATTGTTCAAAAAAGAGGGCAGTGGTTTGCGCGGATCGATCATGATCGTCGGGCCACTTTTGGCTCGTTTTGGCAAGGGTTATATTCCAAGGCCCGGTGGTGACAAAATTGGCCGAAGAAGACTCGACACACATTTCGAAGGATTCATCAAGCTTGGAGCGACGTTTCGTTATAATAAGGAAGAACGTTTTTATGGTGTAGAGGCGCCAAAAGGACTGACAGGGACCTATATGCTTTTAGACCAAGCCTCCGTTACCGGTACGGCTAATATTCTCATGGCTGCTGTTTTGGCCGAAGGGACCACAACAATATACAATGCGGCTTGCGAGCCTTATCTGCAACAGCTTTGTCGCATGCTCATTTCAATGGGCGCAAACATTCAAGGTGTTGGTTCTAATTTATTGATCATTGAAGGGGTGGAGTCCCTTGGGGGTTGCTCCCATCGAGTGCTGCCGGACATGATCGAGATTGGCAGCTGGATTGGTTTGGCGGCCATGACCAAAAGCAGCATCACGATTAAGGAGGTCAGTTGGGATAATTTAGGTTTGATACCCGAAACTTTCAAAAAGATCGGCATCAAGCTCGAAAAGAGAGGAGACGATATTTTTATACCGACCCAGGAGTCTTACGAAATTCAATCCGATATGGATGGTTCAATTTTGACCATTTCAGATGCGCCCTGGCCCGGTTTTACGCCAGATTTATTGAGTATTGTCCTGGTGACCTGCACACAGGCGAAGGGTAGTGTTTTGATCCATCAAAAAATGTTTGAAAGCCGATTGTTTTTTGTTGATAAACTCATTGATATGGGGGCAAAAATCATATTGTGTGATCCCCACCGAGCTACTGTGATCGGACACGATTTTAATTCTCCACTCAAAGCGACCAATATGGTTTCTCCCGATATTCGTGCCGGGGTATCTTTGCTGATTGCAGCGCTGTCTGCCAATGGAACAAGCACCATTCAAAATATAGAGCAGATTGATCGGGGATATGAAAATATAGATGAGCGTTTGAGAGCTATTGGTGCCAAAATCACGCGTTTGCCTTAATATTTTTTAAGTATTTTTTTGTTTATTGAGTTCGTCTTGCAATTTGCGGCGCAAGACTTGTTCTCGTTCCAAGCCACGCTGACGGTGCTGGTCAAACTCTAGTGTCAGTTCTTCTAGTCTCTGGACGGTGTCTTTTGTTGTTTTGGCCATGTTATGATGACGCCATAGCGCCACTAATAGAAAAGTCAATAAGCCCAAAATAAGGGACCAGCAGATCAGATTATATTGCATCTTGCTCACTTGCCAGAAAAGAAATTTGATTTGATTTTCTCGTTGCTTTGTCTGCAGCAGCTCCTTGTTTATTTGAGCGACTGAGTCGATGAGTCTTGCATTGGTCTGGGTGAGTGAGTCGATGCGCTGAAAATGGTCCGAACGCGATTTATTTCGGCGATCTAGTGTGGTTTTTGTAGTCGCTCTGAAAGCATTTATGGCCTGTATGGGCACTACTCTATGACCTTTATAGCGGTTGGCATTCTCCACCATGAGGTCGAACTCAGACAAAATCGAGGGCTCTGAATCTTGAGCTGATGCCATTGGGATCAATAAGAGCAGCATGGCCAAAGCCATATAATGAGTGATATTCATGTGTCGCAATTGAGACACAAAAGTAATCAAACTATTTTTTAGCCCTAATTAAAGGCGATCTAGCGCTTTTTTATAGGTCAAAAGACAACGCTCTCGAGCTATTTTGTGGTCCACTATAGGTGCCGGGTAAACAACAGAATGTCGTTCTGGAACCCAGCGGTCTAGATACTGATGTTGTGCATCAAATTTATCTATTTGTGTTGTTGGGTTAAAAATTCTAAAATAAGGGGCGGCATCGACACCACTGCCTGCTGCCCATTGCCAATTGCCTACATTAGAGGATAATTCGAAGTCCAGTAGGGTTTTGGCAAAATAACTTTCGCCCCAACGCCAATCGATCAATAAGTGTTTGCACAAGAAACTGGCCACGACCATGCGCACGCGATTGTGCATATATCCGGTTTGGTTGAGTTCACGCATGCCGGCGTCGACCAGTGGATAGCCCGTTTTTCCCTGACACCACAGGTCAAATTCGTTTTGATCATTACGCCACTCAATTCGGTCATATGCAGGTTTGAATGATTGGGTCGTTGTGTGCGGAAAATGCCAAAGTATTTGCATGAAAAATTCTCTCCAAATCAGTTCTTTCAAGAAAGTAATGTCCTGATGTTTTTTTGCGGACCGCACAGCGTGACGGATACTAATGGTGCCAAATCTAAGATGAGGAGAGAGCTTAGAAGTCCCTTTGCTCTGGGCAGGAAAATTTCTTTTGGCACTGTAATTCCGAATCATCTCATGGGTCAAATCACAGGGCAATACTTTGTGGTCGCCTGTGACAAAGCCCATAGCATCTAAAGATAACAATGGTTCTGGCACGGTGGCGCAAAGATTGTCTTGATAAGGCTTGTGATCATATTCTGGAAGTCCCTCAAGACTATCGACAAGGGCCATCCATTTTTTACTGTATGGGGTATAAACGACATAGGGTGAGCCATCGCCCTTGACAATTTGGTTGGTTTCACAAATGACTTGGTCCTTGAATTGATGGAATCCTATTTGTTGTTCTTGACAAAACACTTGAATTTGGGCATCACGATCTTGGGCATAAGGTTCATAGTCTCTATTGGATATGATGTGCTGTAGATCATATTCATCCTGCAGATTTTTTAACACGGCAAGAGGTTGGCCGTGTCGGACCAACAGGTCACTGCCTAGCGCAATCAACTCTGTTTTGAGTTGTGCGACGGTTTGGTGCAAGAATGTCACCCGGCTATCGTTTTCAGGACATTCGGTCAAAATATCTTTATCGAAGATGAAAAGAGGCAAGACGTTATGTTGGCCCTGTAATGCTTTCGAAAACCCACAGTTATCGTTGAGTCGAAGGTCGCGACGGAACCAAAACACGCTCACCTTACGTTTCATGTTAGGAGAGGTTGAGTTTCGATAAACCTCCGTCGACTCCGAGCACTTGCCCTGTTGTCCAACTTGAAGCGTCACTTAATAAAAAGGAAGTCATTTGTGCGATGTCTAATGCCGTACCCACTCGTTTTAATGGATGGCGTTCGCCCATTTTTTCAATTTTCTCTTCTGACGACAATAAGCGTCCGGCTAATGGGGTATGGGTCAATGACGGAGCGACCACATTGACCCTGATTTGTGGTGCATATTCTGCTGCTAGGGCTCTGGCAAAACCTTCTACAGCGCCCTTTGCCATAGCCACCGAAGTATGGAATGGCATGCCAACTCCTACTGCTACTGTACTATAAAACACCAGGCTGGCTTGTTTTGCTGCGAGCAATTTAGGCAAGATTCCTTGAACTATTTTGACCAAGCCAAGGGCATTAATTTCTAGGTCCTTCTCAAAAGTTGCAGCCTTCAACATCTTAAACGGTCTGAGATTAATGCTTCCTGGTGCATAAACAAAGCCGTCGATATGGTCTGGCAGTGCCAAATCCTCAATGGCATCTGTCAAGACATCGAAGGTCAGATGAACGGCACCAGTTAACGCCTCGTTTCTGGTTCTGCTGGCTAGAAAGACTTTATGACCTTGATCAAGACAAAGTTGCGCTGTCGCTGCGCTAATGCCAGATGAACCGCCAATGATGAGTATGTTTTTCATGTTATATTAGTTTACTGTACCGAATAATTCGGTCAATTTTTGTGTACGGTAATTGAATATTTCTTCGAGTTTTGGCGTGACCAAAAATGGTGTCACCAGATTGCCTAGAGCCCCTAAAGGAGCCTTGTAATGAATGAGATCTTCCATATGAACTCCTTTGTCGATCGCCGTGAAGAAATGTTTGTGGTGCCATAATTTATAGGGCCCAAACCGTTGTTCATCAACGAAGTATTTTTGGTGTGCCACATGGGTGATCTCAGTGACCCACGATGTTTTAATGCCTAGAAGGGGCGATACCTTGTATTGGATGATTTGACCCGGAAACATCGCCTTGTCAGCACCAGACACGATGTCGAAGCCCATATAGTCAGGCGTGATGGTTTTGAGGTTTTTTGGATCTGAAAAGAACGCCCAAGCGTCGTCTAACGAGATGGGAAGGTCTTGCGTGCAATGGTAGGTAAATAATTTCATGAATGCGTTTTGACAAAGATATGATTTGTTTAAGATAATAACATAAAAGTTAAACAAAATAATTTTTTCACTCCGATGAGCCTTTTTATTAGCGGTATTAGAGGATAAGTTAGAGCGATGCTACTTGATGATTTTTACGATTTTGTTAACGATTTAAATGGGGCTAAATAGTACCTTAGGCCAAAATTTATCAAAATGAAAAAACTACTCCTATTACTCGCTCTAAGCATTGGCGGGCTTCAATGGTCCAATGCACAAATTTTAACCCCTGCCGCGAGTCCCGAACAGACTATCCTGCAAAAGGTTGGACTCACGGATGTAACGGTCAACTATTCACGTCCTTCTATGCGTGGTCGGGCGATTTTTGGTGATTTGGTCGCTTTTGACGCCTTATGGCGCACTGGGGCAAACAAAAACACCACCATCACCTTTAGTGATGCAGTAGTGATTGGTGGTGGTGAACTGGCCGCCGGAACTTACGCGATTTATACCAAGCCCTCAGAAAAGACCTGGGAAGTATATTTTTACACCGATACAGAAAATTGGGGCAATCCAGCCAATTGGGAAACGGAAAAAGTAGCAGCACGTCTCAAAATCACACCACAGCCGATCAACAATGCGGTCGAAACTTTCACAATTTCATTTGACCAATTGACCGACGACTCTGTCATGTTGAGTCTTTTCTGGGAGCACACCTACGTTGCAGTGCCCATTACCTTTATGACCGATAAGCAAGTTATGGCGAGCATAGAGCAAACCTTTAGCGGTCCATCCGCAGCAGACTATTATAATGCTGCGGTTTATTATCTCAATGCAGATAATGATATGGCCCTCGCTAAGGAATGGATCGATAAAGCGATAGAGATGCGGACGTCACCTGCTTTTTGGTACCACCGTCAGCAGGCCCTGATCTATGCTAAGGCAGGGGACAAAAAGGGAGCGCTTAAAGCAGCCAATTTGTCTCGCGATTTGGCCGCCGCGGCAGGCAACAAGGATTATGTCGCGATGAATGAGAAGTCTATTAAGGAATGGAGTGATCAATAAGTCCCGCATCACTGTGTCCTATTAAGAACGCGCTTCGGCGCGTTTTTTATTGGGCATGAACAACTTTTTGTATTTCGTTTCGGTATTGTGAAGGGCTCTTGCCTGTCGCCAATTTGAAGGTTTTGTTGAAATGTGAAAAATTATTGAATCCAGCCGAAAAACATACGTCGGTGATGCTGAGTTGGCCTTCGGTGAGGAGTTTGCGTGCATGAATCAATCGATACTCATTCACAAATTGAATAAAAGTCTTTCCTGTTTTTTGCTTGAAATAACGACTAAAGGCTTGAGGGGTCATGCTCACTTTGTCTGATACTTCATTCAGGCTTATAGAACGGGTAAACGATGCCCCAACGAAGCTATATATGACATCCAATCGCTGGGTGTCTTGAGGTTTGGACTCCAAAATGATTTGTTCTGCATTAAGCACCTCAAAATCTTTGGTTGTGGCCAATTCTTGTAAAATGTTCAAAAAGCCAAGCATACGGTCAAAAGCGCTGAGGTGAATCAGGGCCTCTATTTTTGGACCAATCGCATCTTTTATCGCTGGCCCGAAGGCCAGACCTTGTTTGCTGCGCACCAGTAATTGCCTTATTTGCGCCATTTCTGGTGCATTGAATAGTTCAGGCCCCAGAAAATCTTCTCGGGCTTGAATGACAATTTCACTCTTATTCTGCGTGAGGTGATCAGTAAAACCAAAATGAGGAAGTTGGGCACCAATAAACAAAAGATCGCCATCTGCGTAATAAGACATATGATTTCCAATGTGGCGTTTACCACTACCTCCGTTGATGTAAACGATTTCCATTTCTGGGTGGTAATGCCAAGAAGCCGGATGGATGGCATTGAATTCTTTTAAATTATCCACGGCTATCGAACTGCCAAAGGACGGTGCTATGGACTCTAATAAGGGCTTTTTCTTGATCATGGTAGGACAAAGTTATCAGAGGATTCTAAACACGCATGCGCCAAATTTAGCCAAAACATGTGTTATTTTAACACAATAGGCGTATTGATTTATCAATGAAGTTAATATAGCACATACAATGGCAAAATATACAGGAGCATGGTGTGGCCAAGTGCTGCATCTTTGTACTGTATTTAACCTATAAATCTTACGCTATGAAAAAAGTTAATTTATTATGTTTAGGCCTTGTCGCATTAGTTCAATCAACTTCCTTTGCTCACAATGCACGCAATCCACTAGAAGATTTGATCAGTGTCTCTGAGAACGCAGATATGGTGCAGGTTTCTGTTTTGAATCAAAATATGGAATCATACGCATTGACCATCTATCGAATTGATGGTACCATCGTCTATAAAGGCCGATTGGGTAAAGACATTAGTTTAGGCAAAACGTTTGATTTCAGCAATGCTGTAGAAGGAACTTACAACTTCAAATTCGTTTCTGACAATGGAAAAAAAGTTGTAAAAAGCATTAAAATCGGTTAGTCGATTTTAATAATTGGTCGTTAGTTTGAGGGAGTCGTGATGCGGCTCCCTTTTTTTATGGCCCCACAACTATTGTATATCCCAAAGCCAAAACTTACCTTTGCCTTCTCAAAAAAAATAATATGACGGAAGGAATTTATGCGCATTTTAATACTTCAAAGGGCGCAATAACTGTAAAACTAACTTACGACAAAACACCAGGTACGGTCGGAAATTTTGTAGCGCTTGCAGAAGGGCAACTTGAAAACAGCGCGCGAAAGCCGGGACAACCTTATTATGATGGATTGAGTTTTCATCGGGTGATTGCCGATTTCATGATACAAGGGGGAGATCCTCAAGGGACTGGTTCCGGTGGACCAGGCTACCAATTTGAAGATGAGTTTCATCCTGATTTAAGTCACGACGGCCCTGGAGTGCTTTCTATGGCCAATGCAGGACCAGGCAGTAATGGCAGTCAGTTTTTCATCACCCATGTGGCCACCCCTTGGTTGGATCAAAAGCATACTGTATTTGGTCATGTGACTGAAGGAATAGAGGTGGTCAATGCCATTGAGCAGGGGGACATTATGGAAAATATTACAATCGGACGTATCGGTCAAGAAGCTGAGCAGTGGAATGCTGTTGAGGCTTTCCGTGCTTTCAATGGTGCAAAGGCCGAGCGTGAGGCGGCTGCCAAAATAGCTCAAGAAGAGTTGTTGACAGAACTGTCTGCGGGATTTTTGCAAACAGAAAGTGGATTGCGTTATCAAATCATCCAAGCGGGTTCGGGTAAGACACCAGAATCAGGGCAAACCGTATCGGTGCACTATAAGGGGATGTTT
>Ga0209137_1000106_pt1 | contig 92972 bp, 73 predicted proteins | sample SaaInl5LU_22_DNA_FD_184642 | JGI IMG/M metagenome (GOLD analysis project Ga0209137, IMG submission 184642) | Marine microbial communities from expanding oxygen minimum zones in the Saanich Inlet - ESP_105LU_22_DNA (SPAdes) (version 2) | ecosystem: Environmental > Aquatic > Marine > Intertidal...
AATTTTTTTGAGGCTTTAGTGGCTGGTCCGGTAAAAACATGGGACGCCTTAATGTTTTATGTTAGGCAGTTTAAATTAATGTTCGACCCCGTGGTAAAAGGTTACAGGCAAATAGGTGGATTTGGAACAATTGCTAAGTTGTATTCTGGAGGCTTCTCGTGGTACGCCTTCCTTACCAAAACAGCGTTTTTATCAATAATTTTGGCCTTTATGAATTTATTGCCCATTCCAGCATTGGATGGTGGCCATGCCGTGTTTACCATTTATGAAATGATCTTCAGAAAGCCACCACCGGAGAAATTTATGTATTATGCACAGTTGGTAGGAATGGCCTTACTTTTTGGTTTGTTGATTTATGCCAATGGTAATGATATTTTTAGATGGTTATCTGGAAAATAATTCAAAACAAACTTTATATTTGCACTCCTCAATTGCCCGAGTGGCGGAATTGGTAGACGCGCTGGATTCAAAATCCAGTGTTAGCAATAACGTGCCGGTTCGACCCCGGCCTCGGGTACTAAAACCCACCAGATTTCTGGTGGGTTTTTTTGTTTACTCAAAAAAGTCCTTTAACTGCTCATCCTTTAAGTTTAAAAATCGAGATAGTTCTAGATTTGGATAGGCTCTGTATGTTTTATGTTTACATCCTATATGCTTCCAAATATGACCGATACTATATTTCAGACGTATGACTTGAAGCAGCTAGTCTTCAGGCTTAACTCTTGTTATGTGTAACCTGCCAGACCTTGTTTGCCCAGATAATTGATTGAGTTACCTAATCGAAAATTACACGTCTTCTCCCTTCATAATCTTGTTCCAATACAAGTGAGGTAGGATATATTTTTTAAGCATCCATAAACACCAATGCTCTTTCGGTGAATCGAAAACAAGCATCTGTTTTAATTGAGGCTATGGAGTAAAGTTGGAGCCTTGAAGTTAAATGATGATTAAGAAAACAAGGTGACTTTGGTTACATTACGCTTAGCAATGAAGATAAAATTCTCGGAGTAAGTCTACGAACTGTTCTGTGTATGAACCGTCAGCTTTTTTGTAGATTATAAGATTGCTTGAGCTAGGTGAAGTAACTCTTTTCGCTACAAGAATGACACGTTTGCAAGATGCCTTTGCATTATCAAATAGGCTTATTGTTTGCTGGTGTGAAAACCCGATAGATGCTAATATTTGTTGATATTCCACTAATACGTCATTATTAGAAAGGAGCAGATAGATGTCAGAATTTTGGAGCTGTTCCTGATTAAGAATATTTACCCAATCAGATGGTGATAAAGTAGCAGTTTGTCGCGCGAGATTTCTTTCTTCGTTGCGACTTAAGGAGGTATTATTGAAGAATGGAGGATTACAAACAATGCAATCATAGTTTTTGTCAGCCTGCCATTGACGAATATCTGCTTGAATAACTTTTATGCGTTCACTCCAAGGACTGTTGCTTATGTTATTGCGAGCTTGCTGAGCGCAATCCATATGGATTTCTATACCCGTTAATTGGTTCGACCTCTCTTGGGCAAGCATCAAGGAAATTAATCCTGTTCCACAGCCTACATCTAATATGGTTTTGCCGCAAAGTTCTTGCTTCAACCAAGCCCCAAACAGGCAAGCATCGGTACTTACTTTATTTGCACATTGGTCTTGTTCAATCCGAAACTGTTTAAACTGGAAATAATTTCTTCCCACTAGAGTAAATCGATATAATATTCTTTAATTTCTTCTTGAACGATAATTTTTTCATCGTAGGCCTCTTTGCATCTTGGCCGGAAAAATCCACATTCTCCGCCTTGTTGAGTGTATTCAGAAAGATGCACGCCTGTCCGGGTAGAGTCAATGCTCCAGAGATAACCATAGACATTAGCAATTTTTATCAAATTCGGGGTGTTGAGATACATATAGAGACGCGAGGTGTCAGACTGATTGGTGAAGCTGTCGATATTGACCTGAACGAAGTCAGTGTAGAAATAGCTTGTATCCGTTTGAATACGAGAAATTAAAGTGCTGCGATTTTCCATAATTTCGTAATCTACGTCCAATTCGACGTAATTTTCCGCCTGACTGGTTGCAAGGAGGGCAAGGCTTGTTACACTAAAACTTAATGCTGGCGATAGGCGCCATACTGCTAATGATTCTTTTTTAGAGAATAACAGGTAGGACAAGGGGAGCATACTTAGGGCGATTATGTCGGTGTAATCAATCACTCGCGCGTAGTGGAATCCCGGCAGGGTGTTTATGGTATGGATTAATCCATCACTCCATGGTGACTTCCAATACAGGAAGAAAGCGGCCGTGAAAATCAGCAGGGCTTTGATTTGTTTGGGGAATAATACACTGAGGAAGAGTGGGAGAATGAAGACACCTGCAAAATCAGAGAGTTTACCTGTTAGCCAGTTGTGGTAATAATCTTTTAAAAGAAAGTCGTTAAGAAGAAGGATAAGAACAGCGAGAATAAACCAAGGGGTTTGAATGATTCTGAATCTACTATGCATGTTAATCTGTTTTTTTGGTCATTAAACTCGTGCAATTAGTCTTTTATTGTGTAAGCTAGTTTCTATGTGTGTTAGGAAACCGCTTCGATTGAATACCTTTCTTACAAATGTACATAAGATTTAACACTAAATTTTCTTTGAAATTTTGCCTTTAATCATTTTTAGCCTATTTTTACCAAACGTTTGTTCGATAAAATAAAATAGGAAGATTATATATGGAATTAAATACAACAGCTAAGGCAGTAATACCCGCTAAAGAAAGGCATATTCGCAAGGCCGCCGTCCTGGGTTCTGGCGTGATGGGTTCTCGGATTGCATGCCATTTTGCCAACATCGGTTTGGAAGTTATTCTGTTAGATATTGTGCCTTTTGATTTGAAAGAGGAGGATAAGGATAATAGAGCTAAAAGAAACAGTATTGTAAATGGTGCCCTGCAGTCGACGCTAAAATCGAATCCTTCGCCGATTTATGACAAGAATTTCGCTAGTCGAATAACGACAGGAAATTTTGATGATGATATGCATTTGATTGCGGATTGTGATTGGGTTATCGAAGTAGTAGTTGAACGCTTAGATATTAAGAAGCAAGTTTTTGAAAAGGTAGAGAAATACAGAAAGCCTGGTACTTTAATCACTTCGAATACCTCGGGAATTCCTATCGAGATGATGACCGAAGGGCGAAGTGAGGATTTTAATAAGCATTTCTGTGGTACGCACTTTTTTAATCCACCCCGTTACTTGCGTTTATTCGAAATCATTCCTTCCACAAAGACCGATGCGGAGATTGTTAAGTTCTTCGAGAACTATGCAGATTTATTTTTAGGTAAAACGCCTGTACTTTGCAAAGATACACCTGCATTTATAGCGAATAGAATTGGCGTATTCTCGATGTCAGCGATTTTCAAATTGCAACAGGAAATGGGGTTGAGCGTTTCGGAGATTGATAGTTTAACAGGAACCTTGACAGGTAAGCCGAAATCTGCCACATTCCGTACAGCGGATGTTGTTGGTTTAGATACCTTAATCAAAGTTGCCAAAGGGGTTTATGACAATTGTCCGAATGATGAAATGCGAGACACCTTTGATGTGCCTGCGTATGTATTGAAAATGGAAGAAAATAAGTGGTTGGGTGATAAAACTAAGCAAGGGTTTTACAAAAAGACCACGGATGAGAATGGCAAGAAAGTTATTCTTCAGCTCGATTTAGAAAAAATGGAATATGTTCCTAGTGGCAAGCCAAAATTTGCTTCTGTTGCAGCAGCTAAACAAGCCGGCGGACTCAAAGCACGGTTAAAAGTATTAGCGGCTGGTAAGGATAAGGCATCAGATTTTCTGAATAAGTTATCGTACATGATATTCCAATACGTCTCCAATCGTATTCCTGAGATTTCAGATGAATTGTATAGAATAGATGACGCCATGCGCGCTGGATTTGGTTGGGTTATTGGCCCATTTGAACAGTGGGAGGCACTTGGCGTTGCTAGAACCGTTGAAAAAATGAAGGCAGCTGGTTTTCCGCCAGCTTCTTGGGTAGATGATATGCTAGCTGCTGGTGTAGAATCGTTCTACCAAGTAGAAAATGGTGAATTGAAGTATTACGATATTCCTGCAAAGGCCTTGAAAGCTGTTCCCGGACGAGAGAATTTTATAGTTTTGGACAATTTAAGAGAGAAAGCCCCAGTTTTCAAAAATTCGGGTTGTACTGTACATGACTTGGGGGATGGGGTGATGAATGTAGAGTTCCGTACTAAAATGAATGCCGTAGGTGGTGAAGTTTTAGAAGGCATGAATAAGGCCATAGATATCGCTGAAAAAGAAGGTTGGAAGGGAATTGTTTTAGGTAATAATGCACCAAATTTCTCAGCTGGAGCTAATTTGGCCATGATCATGATGCAGGCCATCGATCAGGAGTGGGAGGAGTTGAATTTTGCCATTCGATATTTCCAAAATACAGTTATGCGTATTCGGCATAGCGCTGTTCCAGTGGTTTCTGCTCCTCACGGTATGACCCTAGGAGGTGGATGTGAAATCGTAATGCACTCAGATGCTGCCATGGCGGCGGCTGAAACCTACATTGGTTTAGTTGAAGTGGGAGTAGGGTTGATCCCTGCAGGTGGAGGAACCAAAGAGTTTGCCTTGCGAGCTGCTGATAGTTTTGGCCCATCTGACACCATGATACCGAAGATTTCAGAGCGTTTCACCAACATCGCTACAGCGAAAGTTGCCACGTCGGCACATGATGGATTTAGTGTTGGTGTGTTAGATGCAAGGAAAGATGTTGTGGTGGTCAATCAAGATAGAGCAATTGCCGAAGCAAAGCAAAAAGTGATTGATATGTATGAAGCAGGATATACGCGTCCGGCTGAGCGCGAAGATATTATGGTGCTGGGTCGCACAGGATTGGCTGCACTTTATGCTGGCATTGCTGGTTTTCAAGTAGGTAAATATGCCAGTGAGCATGATGCCTTGATTTCACGAAAAATTGCTTATGTCATGTGTGGTGGAGATTTGAGCCAGCCAACAAAAGTATCTGAACAGTACTTGCTGGATTTGGAGCGAGAAGCATTCTTATCGCTTTGTGGTGAAAAGAAAACACTCGAACGTATTCAAAGTATTTTAACCACGGGGAAACCGTTGAGGAATTAAAAATTAAGAATTAAGAATTAAAAATTAGACATAAGAAGTAAGACATAACAATTAAGATGGCAAAACATAAATTCCGAAATCTACTTGTTTGGGAAAAGTCCAGAGCATTGGTAAAAGAAGTTTATGAATTGACTGTGAATTTTCCCAATGAAGAAAAGTTTGGTTTGATTTCACAGCTAAGAAGAGCAGTGATTTCTATTTCGAGCAATGTTTCAGAAGGATCTGGCAGAGGAAGTGATAAGGATTTTAGTAGATTTCTAGATATGGCTGAAGGTTCTGCAAATGAAGTAATTAACTTGTTGGTATTGTCTTATGATTTAAATCTTATTTTGAAGGATGAATTAAATAATTTGATTGAAAAAATTGAGGAAGTTATTAAAATGATTAATGGCTTTCGAAAGAAAATAAATGATTGAAACAAACTGGTGTAAGTCTTAAATCGTAATTCTTACATCTTAAATCTTAAACAGAAATGGAAGCATATATAGTAAAAGGATTTAGAACGGCTGTAGGTAAAGCAGGTAGAGGTGGGTTTCGGTTCACCACACCAGTGGATTTAGCCGCAGAGGTAATCGATTATATTTTAGCAAATACTCCGGAGCTCGATCCGACTCGTATTGATGATGTAATCGTTGGAAATGCCGTGCCAGAAGCAGAGCAAGGGTTACAGATGGGTAGATGGGTATCTATTCGTTCGAAATTACCTGAAAGCGTTGGTGGGGTATCTGTTAACCGTTATTGTGGTTCAGGTGTTGAGACCATAGCTATGGCGGTTTCAAAAATTAAGGCTGGTATGGCTGATTGTATTCTTGCTGGAGGAACTGAATCGATGAGTTTAGTTCCAACTATGGGGTTTAAAACTGTTCCAAATTATACAGTAGCCAAAGATCATCCAGATTATTACATCGGCATGGGTTTAACAGCGGAAAACATAGCGGAAAAGTATAGTATTACGCGTGAAGAAAGTGATCAGTTTGCCTACGAGTCGCACCAAAAAGCATTGAAAGCGCAGGCGGCGAATTTGTTTAAGGATGAAATCGTTCCCGTTGAAGTGGAAGAGGTTTATTATAAAGATGGTAAGAAACAAGCGCGTACATACACCGTGGCTGCTGATGAAGGACCTCGAGCTGATACTACGATGGAAGCGCTGGGTCGATTACGTCCTGTTTTTAAAATGGGTGGCCAGGTAACCGCAGGGAATTCCTCTCAAACTTCTGATGGTGCATCATTCGTTTTGGTGATGAGCGAAAAAATGGTTAAAGAACTTGGTTTAGAGCCTGTAGCCCGTATGATAACAAGCGCAACAACTGGATTAGATCCGAGATACATGGGAATGGGCCCGGTTACAGCAGTTCCAAAAGCATTAGAGCGCGCAGGTATGAAATTGAGTGATATCGATTTAATAGAACTCAATGAAGCCTTTGCTGCTCAATCGATAGGTGTTTTAAGAAATATCCCAGATTTAGATCCTGCTATTGTCAATGTGAATGGTGGCGCACTTGCGCTTGGACATCCATTGGGATGTACAGGAACAAAATTAACTGTTCAGATTATCAATGAATTGCGAAGAAGAAATAAGAAGTATGGTATGGTAACCGCTTGTATTGGTGGCGGTCAGGGAATTGCGGGTATCTACGAACTATTAAAATAGAGAAATAAGATTTAAGACGTAAGAAATAAGACTTGTTTTAGCAGGGGGTGTTTATTGAATCGTCTTTATTAAAATAAATATTACTTAATCTAAGAAACACAAGATCAAAGTCTTAGCTCTTATGTCTTGTGTCTTATATCTAAAATCTAAAAAAATGAGTGAAGTAAAAAACAAAACGGTTTTAAAAGGAGGTGAGTTCTTGATTAAAGACACTCAACCCCATGATATGTTTATTCCTGAGGATAAAAATGATGAGCAGGCGGCATTCGAAGGAATGGCCTCTGAATTTATTGATAAACGTGTTGCACCGCACTACGATGCTATTGAGCATAAGGATTACGACAAGGTAATTCAATTGTTAAATGAAGCTGGTGAGCAAGGTCTTTTAGGGACGGGCATTCCTGAGGAATATGGCGGAATGGGTCTGGATTTCAATACGGATTCTCTTGTAATCGAGCACTTTGGAAGAGCCCAATCATGGAGTGTTGCATTTACTGCACACATAGGAATTGGCACGTTGCCAGTTCTCTATTACGGAACAGAAAAGCAAAAGCAAGAATGGTTGCCTAAATTAGCCTCCGGAGAAGCAAAGGCTTCTTATTGTCTGACAGAGCCAGGTTCGGGATCCGATGCTTTGGGAGCAAAAACAAAGGCAGTTTTAAGTGAAGATGGTACTGAGTGGATTATCACAGGTCAAAAAATGTGGATTACGAATGCAGGGTTTGCAGACTTGTTTACGGTATTTGCTCAAGTGCAAGAAGATGATCGCTTAGAAGGGCAAAGTGGATTTACGGGATTCTTGGTGGAAAAAGGTACTGAGGGATTGCGTTTGAATGCTGAAGAGCACAAAATGGGAATTAATGGATCTTCTACTCGTCAGGTATTTTTCGAAGGTGTTCGCATTCCACGCGAAAACTTGTTAGGCGAAATAGGTAAAGGGCATAAAATTGCATTTAACGTGTTGAACATTGGTCGTTACAAGCTAGGATTACTTGCGGTGGGTGGGTGTAAAGAAGGTGTTCGCGATGCAGTGAAGTATGCGAACGAGCGTGAGCAGTTTGGCTTACCTATTTCTAAATTTGGAGCAATTCAATACAAATTAGCAGAAATGGCTATTCGCACCTTTGCAAATGAATCTGCAGTTTACCGTACATCAGGTCTAATCGAGGATAAGATGAATGAATTGATGGCTGGAGGTATGGATGCAGTTGAAGCAAAAATTGCAGCGGCAGATGAATATAGTATTGAAGCGGCTATTTTGAAAGTTTTGGGTTCAGAAGTTGGAGATTATGTGGCTGATGAAAACGTCCAGGTGCATGGTGGAATGGGATTCTCAGAAGAAACACAGGCTTGCAGAGCCTATCGAGATAGTCGTATCAACAGAATTTTTGAAGGCACGAATGAGATTAACCGTTTACTAGCTGTAGGTACGATTTTGAAGAGAGCGATGAAAGGAGAATTAGATATCATGAAACCAGCTATGGCAGTACAAGGCGAATTGATGGCTATTCCTTCATTTGGTGATGAGCCAACAGGTTTCTTGGAAAAAGAGTTAATAGCAGTTGGTAAAGCTAAAAAAGCAATTCTTATGGCTGCGGGAGCTGCTGCTCAGAAATTCATGCAGAAATTGGATCGCGAACAGATGATTTTAATGGAATTGGCTGATATGTTGATTGAAGTGTTTGCCGCTGAGTCCTCGATATTACGCGTACAGAAAATGGTAAGTGTAAGAGGTGAGGAGGCTGTCTCCTTATACGCTGATATGGTTCAGACCTATGTAGCTGATGCCATGGAAAGAATCAACGCTAGTGGTCGTCATGCTATCAATGCATTTGCAGAAGGCGATACGCAAAAGATGATGCTAATGGGATTAAAGCGTTTTACTAAAATCGATCCTTTTAATACCACTGAAGCGCGTAAGCGAATAGCAGCTGCGGTTATTGAGGCAAATGATTATCCGTTCTAAAAAGTTAGGCGCTAATAAGTAAAAGGCGAGCCATTTAGTTCGCCTTTTTAGTTTACTTTGGTATAGTAAGGCCTTTACTTACAGATCGATTGAAATGCGGTTTATTATTGTCTAAACTTTTCTTATTTCATTCCAATTAGAATAAAATATTTTATTAGTTTTGTTTCTTATTTTTAATAAGTCTAAATAAGAAGAATGCGAAAGGTGTTATTGTTCCTAACGGCTCTCCTCAGTTTGAATGCAAGCGCTCAAACCATTAAGCTCGAAATTCAAACCGAGACTGGCGATGTTGTACCTTTTGCTACTATTCACCAACGGAACAGCAAGAAAGCCTGGGTAGCTGACGCTTCCGGTGAATTCTACTATCAGTTATTTTCCGAAGCAGATACTCTGGAAATTCAATCTTTGGGTTTTGAGAAAAAGCTATTTATCGTGAATTCCATGATGAAAAGTCCACAAAAAGTGCTTATGAATCCCAGCTACAATCAACTTGCTGCGGTAGAAATTCAAGGAGTAGGTGCTCATGCCTTTGGATTTACCAGGGAATCTATTGCTGCTTCATCAGTTTTGATAGATGAGAAGGCTTTGGCTAAACTTGAAACTAATGATGTCAATCAAGTTATGATGGCTATCCCGGGAGTTCAAGTACAGCAAGAAGATGGTTTTGGACTTCGTCCAAATATTGGTATGCGAGGTACAGGTGTTGAACGTAGTAGTAAAATAACTCTTATGGAAGACGGTGTTTTAGTTGCTCCCGCACCATATACGGCATCTGCGGCTTATTTTTTTCCGAGTATGGATCATGTCGAAGCAGTGGAAGTTCTAAAAGGGAGTAGTCAAATTGCCTACGGACCACAAACTAATGGCGGAGCTGTTAATTTAATTACTGATCGAATTCCACAGGGCTTTGAGGGTAAAGCACGTGTTTCCGCTGGATCGTATTTAACGCGAAAAGTGCAAGGGTCTGTTGGTGGGAGCGAAGAAAACTTTGGCTATTTATTGAAAGGAACATATTTTGGTAGTAATGGGTTTAAAGAGCTTCCGAATGGAGCTAATACTGGCTTTGATCGTGGCGATGTATTAGCAAAGCTGCGATTTAATACCAAAGCTGATGCAGCTATTTATCAATCTTTTACGGTTAAATTCGGCTACACTCAGGAAAATACGAATGAAACCTATCTCGGTCTATCCCTTGATGATTTTGAAAACAACCCTATTCAGCGCTACATCACTTCCGCATTGGATAATATTAAAAGTAGGCATACCCAAATACAACTTAACCATCTTATTCAACCGATTGAGGGCATGAGTGTGAGTACAACTATTTATCTCAATCGCTTTGACAGAGATTGGTTCAAGCTTGATAAGGTGTCTGTCAATGGTTCAGATAAGCTTGGTATTTCAGCTATTCTTGATGACCCCGATAGCTTTGAAGCTGAGATGAATTTGATTAGAGGCGATTTTTATACGGCTGCTAACCTACTTGATTTAAAGCACAACAACCGGGCGTATAACTCGAAAGGAATTCAATCTAACTTAACGTACAAATTTAAGACAGGAGGTATTAACCATTTGCTTAGTTGGGGTATTCGAGCGCATGCAGATGAGATGGATAGATTCCAATGGGTAGATGAATATTCGCTTCGCGATGATGAGCTGGTGTTATTAAATAAAGGGATACCAGGTTCTGAGAGTAATCGAATTGAAAGTGCGCGAGCTTTAGCAAGTTATCTTCAGTATAGCCTGAAGTATGGAAAACTTACTTTTAATCCGGGGCTACGCTTCGAGACCATGAAGTTCCAGAAAGATGATTATGGAAAGTCAGATACTGATCGTTTAGGTGCTGATTTAGAAGTTATTCGTAATACAACGAATGTGTTCTTGCCGGGAGTGAGCGCCAACTATGAACTGACTGAACGTAATTATTTATTTTTAGGTGCGCACAAAGGTTTTAGTCCTCCCAATAGTAATCCGGAAACACGACCAGAAGAGAGTTGGAATTTTGAACTTGGTTCGAAAGGAATGGTGAAAGGTTTTGCTTATGAACTGATTGGCTTTGCTAACCGATATACTAATTTATTGGGTTCAGATCTTAATGCAATTGGTGGAGCGGGCAGTACAGATTTGTTTAATGGCGGCGAAGTAAATGTATATGGACTTGAGGCAATGTTTGCATATAATTTACTAGCTAAATTTAGCGATAAGTTGAGATTGCCTTTTAACGCAAGTTACACCTATACAAATGCTAGATTTCAGCGTAATTTTGAAAGTGATGGTCCTTGGGGTGTTGTTCAATCAGGAGATTTTTTACCCTTTGTTGCGAACCATCAAGGTTTTTTACAGATGGGCCTGGAGCACAAACGATTTGACCTTAATCTGGTAAGTAAACTTATCGGTTTCATGCGAACCAATCCAAGTCAGGGAGAAAAAGTCTATGAATCATCAACACCTTTCTTTTATCAGTTGGATTTATTAGTGCGTTTTCAAGCGCATGAGGCCCTATCGGTGTATATGAAATGGAACAATCTAACAAATAATGTGCAACGAGTAGCTAATCGTCCAGCGGGTTGGCGACCAAATATGCCGATGTATATTGAGGGTGGTTTTGATGTTCAGTTTTAAAAATACATCTGAAAAAAGAAAAAACCCCTGATTCTTTACGAATACAGGGGTTTTATTTTATAGCTCACTGCGTGACTTAACGCAAGTAATACATAGTATCTGGCAGTTGTCTATAAATTTCCTCAGGAATCATTTGCTCTTCTAACTCATCTTTTTGAATAATGAACTTGGGTTCTTCTGAAGGCTTTTCAAAATACAATTTGGCTTCGACTAAACCTTTAATCGGCATGAATTCCTTTGTTTTAGAAAATTGTTTGGTAAACTGACCACTTACGTAATGAAAAAATCGTTCTGATTTTTTTGAAAATACAATCATATATCTGTTTTTATTAAAAATAATACTGAACTCTTAAGATAGGAAAATTTACATGGAATTCCTAGTTTTTCCTCGATTTATTCTTGTGTTAAACATCAGCGAATGGCTGGGTCGGATGTGGTAGATAATCACAAACTTAGCACGCATTTACATAAAAGATGCGCGAATCATTCGGTTTTTTCCTTGTAAATCAAGGCGTAGTTCGATGTCTTCGAAACCATGAGCTACTAATAATGTTTTTACTTTTTGGGCGTTAAATTCGTTGCATTCGAAATACAATTTACCACCAGTATTTAAGTGGCTTAATGCAAAGTCAATAATTTCCCTGTAAAAAATGAGGGGATCTTCGTCGTCTACAAAAAGTGCGAGATGTGGCTCGTAGTTTAAAACGCGATCATTCATTTCACTGCGCTCATTATTTGGAATATATGGGGGGTTCGACACAATGACGTCGTAGGTGCCTAATTCTTCGCGTTGTTCTGAATCTAAAATATTTATGCAACGGAAATTCACATCTAATGCCAATTCAGCGCCCACTAATTTAGCCAGTTGTAGCGCTTCTTCCGAAACATCTATCGCGTCTACCTCAGCCAAATCCAAATTCTTCGCTAAAGCTAAAGGAATACAGCCGCTACCTGTACCTATATCCAGTACATTCACTTTTTTATTCTTCCAGTCTTGAATAATCCAATGCACAAGTTCTTCCGTTTCCGGACGAGGGATGAGAACCGAACTGTTTACTTTAAACTCCATATCGTAAAACCAGGCTTTACCTACAATATATTGAATAGGTTCGCCATTAATTAATCGCTGAATACCTAATGATAACGTTTCAACATCCTTCTTGTTCAGCGAAAAGTTAAAATCTCTGAAATTTAATTTATTGTAATGCGAAAGATTTTCCTCTGCTAATATCAGTAAAACCTGATCAGCCTCCCGAGAATCGTACAAATTCTGCAGTAGTTTCTTTACTTCATTCTTGTATTCAACCCAAAGCATAATCAATGATTAATAAGCCCCCATCCATTTACGCGCGAACCATTCAATACTTAGAAAAGATAGAATCACGAAAAACAGCGCTTTGAGGTTGATTAGTGCTTGCGTCTTTACACTTTCGTATAACATTGGCTTAAGACTCTCTAAGTTCATTATTTCCTCTTGTAAGGTGTTTATCTCGTCGAGCAAATAAAATGAGCCATCAGTTTGTTGGGCTAACTTTTTAAGCAATTTGTGATTGGCGGTTGTTTGAAGAGCTTCCAACTGCATAGCCTGGATGCTAAAAATTCCCTCAGCAGTTTGCTTAGTTCCATTAAAGTTGGTAATTGCAGTGTATCTGTAGTTCCCAAGGGGTAGGGTGTTCGTTTGAAATTGATAAGATTTACTTGTTTTATTGAAAGTGAATGGAAAATCTTGTCCTTCTTCATTGCGAACGATTAGATTGACTTCCGGATCATTAACTAACTCATAGTTTTCATTGTACAATTCAGCTTCAAATTGAATCATTTCTCCTTCGAAGAAGGTATTTTTGTTCGTATTCACACGAAATTTTCGTTTATCTCCTTTCAAAGCCAGATAATTAAAGGTTTTTTCAATTATTTCATTGAAGGCCTCATGACTATCATTTTCTAAATAGTCGTGAAGTTTCCAACGCCATAAACCATCACCAATGAAAGCAGCGGATCGCGTACCAAAATTATCTTGAAAGCATAGCAGCGGGAAGTCTGTCTCGATTGACCCGATTTTTTGCTTGAGGGCAATGATCGTGCTTGCTCCTAAATTATAATTGCCAAAAGGGGTAATGATAGGAGGGAATTTTTTTAAACTTTGAGCGGTATGATCGCTAATGCTAAAACTCGTAAAGGAAGAATTTAGCAGCGGACTTGCGTCATTTGTATTCTCGGCACTTGGATCAATAGACAGTATGGATTGTGCTTCATTAAAAAGCTTATAAGCGCTAGATGTACCTGTAATAAACCATATAGGGATTTTTGCCGCCTTCACTGAATTAAGTAATTGTTGACCGCCTATCTTTTTAGAAGGGACTTGATGCAAAATCACTAGGCTGTATGGCGTAAATTCCGCTTGGAATCGATTGAGATACTGAATATCAATTTCGAAGTTTTTATTGAGTTCAACTACACTTCTTATTGCGGCAATATCCGGATGAGGAGCATTAGCCACCAATAATATTTTTTGGCGGTTGTCAATTACTTCAACAAAGAAGTCGAAAGTGTTATTTACCATGCTTATCTCATCTTCAAATGATTTTATTTCAAGCGTGTATTGGTGTATGCCAATTGCTTCTGCCTTAATAGTAAAGTTAGTTTCTGTTTCATCAAAATCTTCCGAGATAGGCAATGTTTTGCTTTGCAGTACATTTCCTTTTGAACTTAGGCTAATTGTATACTTTCCTCCTTTCAAATGGTTTGCTTGTAGATCAACTTCAACTTGTATCTCGTCATCCAAATAAGCTATTTTGTTGTTTCTTACCGCAACAATTTTGACATCCGTTTGTTGGTTAGTATCTCCCAAAGCCAAGGCATATATTGGGAAGTCGGAACTTGAATAAATGGGATTGTCGCCTTGATTATAAATCCCATCAGAAGCAAGAATAATTGCGCCTACATTCTGGTTATAATATAGTCCATTAACTTGTTCTAATGCATTACTTATATTAGTACTTTTTCCTTTAAAATTTAGTATGTCATCCTGCTTAAGATCTTTATCGAAAGTATAGTAATCCAGGTCGTATTTCCCATTGATTGCCGTTAGTAAAGACTGAATTTCGGTTTGATATTGGCTCGAATCTTCAGTGCTTAGATTTAGCTTGAGAGATTCACTATTGTCTTGAAGGAAAACTATCCGTGGATCAATTTTATCCAGGTGATTACTTTTGATAAGTGGTGAAAGCAGCAAAAATGCAAGCACGCTCACAGTAATCCAGCGCAATACCGCAAGAGCTCCTTTTACCCAAACCAAATTTTTGAGCTCAGGAGTGAAATCACGGTTTTTGTAATACAATATTACAGCGTACAACGCGCCAAGAAGCAAACAAAATAAGATAAACCAAGACGGATAGGAGAAAATAATTTCCATTATCTATTTAAACCTCCGCAAACACTAATCACTTGACCATTTACATAGCTTGCTAAGTCGGAAGCGAGAAACAGAGCGGCTTTTGCCACCTCTTCAGGTCGACCTAGACGCTTTTGAGGAATGCCAGTCAGATAGTTCTTTTTCACTTCTTCAGGCAGTTCATCGGTCATGTCTGTCTCTATGAATCCTGGTGCAATAGCATTGGAGCGGATATCTCGTGAACCCAATTCATCTGCCAGTGATTTCGTAAAACCAATAATGCCGGCTTTGGAAGCTGCATAATTTGACTGTCCACCTTGCCCTTTTATGCCTACAATGGAAGTCAAATTGATTATGCTACCTTTTCGTTGCTTTAGCATCACATAGGATACGGGTTTAGTTAAGTTAAAAATTGATTTAAGATTATTGTCCATTACCTTATCCCAATCTTCTTCGGTCAATCGAAGCAGCAAATTATCCCTTGTTATACCTGCATTATTCACCAGAATATCGATTCCGCCGAAATCTGTTTTAACCGCTTCACATAAATCTTGAGCCGCCAAATAGGATGAGGCATCTGATTGATAAGACTTTACTTTAACTCCTAGTTCAGATAATTCGCTTTCCAAGGCTTTTGCCTTTTCCGCAGATGAGTGGTAGGTGAATGCCACATTACATCCATTTTCCGCAAAGACTTGAGCAATTGCCTTACCTATTCCTCGGGAGGCTCCAGTAATTAAGGCCGTTTTATTTTCGAGTAGTTTCATGTTAAATATTGTACAACGAAAATACTAAGAAAAAATCTAAAGCTCAGGTATTTTGAAGCTAGCTATTCATATTAGTTGGAATGGGCGCCCCCGTCTATAGACAAACTCAGACGAATCATTCACTCATTTGGTGAAGTGGTTTCATGCATTTAACACTATCTTCATAGTGGTGGCACGACTTAAAGTCGTGCCACCACTATGGCTGAAGACTTTTTGAACTACACTTATGACGCATAAAAAAGCCTCGTCAATCAGTGTTTGACGAGGCTTTATTAATTAAAAGTTTGTTAACTAGGCAAGAACTTTTGCCATCATTTCTCCGATATCCGCAGGCGACTCAACTACGTGAATGCCGCATTCAGCCATGATTTTCATTTTAGCAGCTGCCGTATCATCGGCTCCACCAACAATAGCACCAGCGTGACCCATAGTTCGTCCCTCTGGAGCAGTTTGACCTGCAATAAATCCTACAACCGGTTTTGTGGCATTATCCTTTATCCATCGAGCAGCATCCGCTTCAAGGTTTCCTCCGATTTCACCAATCATTACGATACCTTCAGTTTCTGTATCGTTCATCAACAATTCTACTGCTTCTTTGGTGGTGGTTCCAATTATTGGGTCACCTCCAATTCCAATAGCAGTGGTAATTCCCAAACCGGCTTTAACCACTTGATCCGCGGCTTCATAGGTCAAGGTCCCTGATTTCGACACGATACCAATATTCCCTTTTTTGAAAACGAAACCTGGCATGATACCTACTTTCGCCTCATCGGCAGTAATCACTCCCGGACAATTTGGACCAATCATACGAACGTCGCGCTGATCAATAAAAGCTTTCGCCTTCACCATATCTTGTACAGGAATCCCTTCGGTTATTGTAATAATCACCTTGATGCCTGCATCGGCAGCTTCCATAATAGCATCTGCTGCAAATGCGGGAGGCACAAAAATGATACTCGTGTCTGCACCAACTTCCTTTACCGCATCAGCTACCGTATTGAAAACTGGCCTATCTAGGTGTTTTGTCCCTCCTTTTCCTGGAGTTACCCCACCAACGACATTAGTTCCATAGGCTATCATTTGTTCAGCGTGGAAAGTACCTTCTTTACCGGTGAAACCTTGAACAATAATCCTAGAATTTTTATTTACAAGTACTGACATTGAATTATCATTTAAATGGACTGCGAATGTAAGTATTTTTTTAAAGTTTAGATAATAAATGAATCGAAAGCGTAGCTTCTATCTCCCCATTTTGATACTAGCACCAATAGAGGAAAATGAAATTGGTGTCCAACCAAATTCTCCAAATAAAGCAATTCGATTATTTGCATTCGGATACCAACGAATACCTTGCGTAAAACCAGCATCAAAACCTCGACCTGCGTTAGAAGGAGGAATAATTTCGCCGCCTAGCCAAATTGTTGAATAAATATCCAATTGATCGCGCAACAAATCCGAATCAACTTTTTCATCAAGTAATTGCCACCAATGAAAGCTTGCTCTTGCACCAAAATCTAAGCCTGTTGCTCCGCTAAAAAAAGTTGCACCAGTGTATGGACCTATACTTACGTATTCATGTATGCCAAAATCAGCATTAAAAATGATACTTCCTCGGAAACCAGCTCCAGGATAATTGGACCCCAACCCAATTCCTGGGCTTAACACAACATCCCCCTTTTGAAAACTATTCTGGGCTTGAATTTCTGTTTGAACTATGCATGCATACACTGAAAGAACCAATAGTATAATTTTTTTCATATTATTGAGTTTTGAAATTTTTACTTCTGTGCAAAATTAAATTTAGTTTTTCGTTAATCAAGATTTATTCAAAAAATTACTTTTCCACTTTTAACGCATTACGACTTTTTCGAAATCATCTTTGCTTAACAAAAACTGCTGGTGTGCCAAGTGGGCTTGGAATCTGGTAAAACTGACCACCAAGATAGTTTTTTCCAGTGAGTAAGTGTGTCCATTCGCCCGCGGGTAAATACACTGGCAGCTCATCACAAGAAGATTCTAAAACAGGGCAAACCAATAGTTTAGAACCAACCATGAATTGGTATTGTATGTCTATTGTGTTTTTATCCTCAGGATAGTTGAGATATAAAGGGCGAACGATAGGATAACCATAATTTACAAACTCTTGTTGTGCCAGATTGAAGTAGGTTGGGATCAAATACTGGTGAATCGAATCAAATTTTGCAAAAAAATCAAGCATTTCATCGTTTTGATATATCTGGCTCATATGCGCTGGAATCAATCCTTCATGACTTCTCCAAACCGGCGTAAAGGTCTCCATTTCTATCCATCGCTTGAGTGCCTCATCATCCCTAAGAAATTTTAATGGACCTAGTTTTATGGCTGTATATCCGCCTATATCGCTGTGCATGTATGGAATTCCCGAAATTCCTGATGTAACATAGGCGGTAACAGCAGAGCCTAGTCCATCGTTTTGACCAAAATCACCCATTTGATCTCCCGCCCACATTACTCTCGGAATTGTATTTTCTTCTGTGTGCCAGGAACGGTTGAATATGAAATAGTCAGCGCTCGAACAACCTGTTTCTGCGCAATACTCATCTAACGCTTCTATGTTTATTTTGAGCCATTGTTCAGGAAAGTCGTTGTGATGAAGTTTATCTAATGTTTGATTAGCTAAGTGTATGTCATGAAAAGGCAACCATTCGCCAAAATCACACATCCAACCATTAAATCCAGTCTTTAGTAGATTATCTTGGATAATCATTTTCGTCCATTCAAGGGTCTTTTTGTTTGACAAATCCAGCATGTAGGCTTTAAATCCGCCAGCCTTAAATTTGTACGGCAACTCATTATCTCGCTTAACAAAATAGCTAGAATCAACTCCAATCTTTGCTTGTTCGCCTTCCTCAACAAAATAGGGGTTGATATATCCCAAAACTCGAATGCCTGATTCGTTTAAACTGTCAATCCAATTTTCGAGATTTGGATAGCTCAAATAATTTGGTTTCCAATCCCACTCCAACCGACTGCCAATCGGTGTTGGTCTTTTACCAACCCAGTCTTGTATCCAAACTGCGCTCAATTGTATGTCATGTGCTTGTAGACGATTGATGATGCTATCTACTTTACTTTTTCCTCCTTGAACTCCCAGTATATATCCTTGCATCCAATCCTTTAAAATCATCGCTGCTCTATCTTCCTTTTTTAGGTCGTTCTTGGTGAATTCTAAAGGGCTTTTTTGCGCAATACTTATGCAGGGATAGCTGAGCCATTCTCCTGATATTTTATTGGCCTGAAAAGAAATAAGATCGCGCTTGGTGAAATCTACATCCCATACGATGTCATTGTCAGCGCTATATAAGTAGTAAGCCAATTGGTTTGATGTGTAAAATTTGGGAAGGGGAGCATAGCTTGCGAAAGAGTGCCCAGACGCCCCGAAAAGACCAGCTAAAAAGGTGCTTCCTTTGTCTCCTCGACCGATACCATTTTCCTCGACGATCAAGGGGAATTTATGGCCCCGAAGATTCCAATGGGAAAATTGTACACCACCGCCGAATATAGCCGAACTGTAATTGGGGATATTGAACTGAATAGAATTTATATCCTCAGGGAGCGCACTGATGATCTGCAGGTTCAAACCATGTACTTCTTGATAGGATACATTTAGGCTTAAATCATAGGTTTCTCTTTTAAAACTAAAAGAGAAGTAAATTAATATGCTATCATTCGATTTTTCCCAATGTGAATATTTTAAGTCCTTGCTCTTGTGTAAAGTGGAACTAAGCATTTCGTAAGAACCTAGCTTTTCGTCAACTTCGAGATGATTGAAGGACAGTTGGATAAACTTAGGATCTTGTTTGGGAATACTGAGAATGCTTGCTGAATTGTCTTGATAATAGAAATGCACAGCAAAAGCAGTTTCATGAATATTCAATGCAGCGTTAACTTGAAACTGGATTAGGCAAAATAATAAAAGAAACCTAAATTTGTAAGGCATGGCATATTCCGGTTTTCAAGCAAAAGTACATGAAATTATTTTCGAAGCAGATACTCGGGCGGGTAAAGCATTCGATGTAGCCTTATTGATTTTAATACTTGTAAGTATTGGGGCCACCATGCTCGAAACTGTCACCAGTATTAATGAGGATTATGGTAATGAGCTCATTATTATTGAATGGATTGTAACGATTTTTTTTACGCTGGAATACATCATGCGAATATATAGTTCACCCAAACCAATAGCCTATATATTTAGTTTTTATGGCCTCGTTGATTTACTTTCTATTTTTCCAACCTACTTTGCTGTTCTAAATCCAAGTGCAAAGTCCCTAGCAGTAATACGTGCATTGCGCTTATTGCGCGTTTTCAGGGTGCTCAAGCTGGCCAATTTCTTAATTGCTTATGAAGGTATTCGTGCTGCTTTGAGAGAGAGTCGGAATAAGATTCTGGTATTTTTAACTATGGTTGTAATCATAGTTTTTATCGTAGGCTCTTTAATGTACGTTATTGAAGGGAAAAATGGTAGTGGTTTTGATAACATACCTGTTAGTGTCTACTGGGCTATTGTTACCGTTACAACAGTAGGCTATGGAGATATAGCGCCAATAACGCCGCTAGGCCAGTTCTTTGCTTCTTGCTTGATGATTATTGGTTACGCGATAATTGCCATTCCAACAGGTATCGTAGGTGCGGAGATGGTAAATGCTAATCGAAATAAAGACATTTCTACACAAGTGTGTTCAAACTGTCATCGTGAAGATCACCGAAAAGGTGCTCATTATTGTTATAATTGCGGTGAGAACTTACGTTTCTAATGGATAAGTTGAGAATTGATAAATGGCTTTGGGCTGTTCGACTGTTTAAAACACGCACTGCCTCAACTAAGGCTTGTGAAGCGGGTCGGGTGAAACGAGGGGAAGATAAATTAAAAGCCTCATCCAAAGTAGTAGTTGGTGATCAACTTGTTGTGCGCATTAATCACATCAACCGTGTTATACAAATAGAAAATCTTATCGAAAAAAGAGTAGGGGCGGCAATTGCTCAAACTTGTTTTAAGGATTTGACTCCGCCGGAAGACTTGATCGTCCCAAAGGTGAAGTCTGCGTTTTTGCTGCCAAATGCCTTCCGTGAAAAAGGAGCAGGTAGGCCAACGAAAAAGGAAAGAAGGGATATTGAAAAGTTCTCAGATTTCCGAGACTTTTTAGACGAAGAGTAAATAAAATAATAAAGTATGAAACATGCAATTGTGACTGGAGCAAACGCAGGAATTGGCTATGCGACCACAAAAGGGCTCCTTCAAGCTGGGTTTAAAGTTTCGATGTTTTGCCGAAACAAGATGAAGGCAGAAGAAGCTTTAAAAGAGCTTGTTAAGGAGACAGGGAATGATGCTATCGATATATTTATTGTCGATTTTTCAAGTTTGAAAAGTATCGAAAAAACTGCCGCTGCATTCAAGGGAAAATACAATACCTTAGATGTTTTAGTAAATAATGCTGGAGCTACTTTTGCTGGTTTTGAAAAAAGTGAAGATGATATAGAAATGACGATGGCAGTCAACCATTTCGGTTATTTTGCCACTACTTTTCATTTGCTACCTTTGCTTCAATCGGGCTCCAGAATCGTTAATGTGTCATCGAAAGCACATTATGGTGGTCAGATTGATTTGAATACAATCAATGAAGAAAAAGGCTATTTTGTTTTTAAGCAATACGAGATTTCTAAATTAGCTAATGTATTGTTTACGAAATATTTAGCTCGACAACTAGCGGAGAAAAATATAACAGTTAATTGTCTTCATCCTGGTGTAGTTAAAACAAAAATTGGGAATAAAGCAGGAAATAAACTATTCGGTTTCGTTTGGTCTTTGTTCTCAGCATTTGGCATTAATCCAGATAAAGGAGCAGAGACATCTATTTACCTCGCAAGCAGCGATAAGCTTGCTGATATTACAGGTATGTACTTCGACAAAAAAGTTGCTTACAAAGGTTCTGAGTTATCTCGAGATGAAGAATTGCAAGAGAAATTTTGGAAATGGAGTGAGTCGATGAGTGGTTTAGTTTACGCTTTTTAAAACAACTCAATTAATTCAATCTGTGTAAGCAGATATTCTTTCTTTTCACTTATTTTATTGATTAATTAACTGTGCATTGTTCGATGATGCCGAATAATCCCTTATTTTTACATTATGAAGAAACCATTGATTTTAGTTACCAATGATGATGGTATAACGGCACCGGGAATACGATCTTTAGTGGAAGTCGCCAAGAAATTTGGGGAAGTTGTAGTAGTCGCTCCGGATAGTCCGCAAAGTGGAATGGGGCATGCCGTGACATTAACCAAGCCGCTGCGCCTGCATAAAACGGATATTTTTGAAGGAGTGGACTCTTACGAATGTAGCGGAACACCTGTGGATTGCGTAAAGATAGCCGTAGATAAAGTGCTTCATCGTAAACCGGATTTGTGTCTTTCAGGGGTGAATCATGGAAGTAATTCGTCGATTAATATCATTTATTCGGGTACTATGTCTGCTGCCGTAGAGGCGGCACTTGAAGGAATTCCATCCATAGGCTTTTCCCTTTGTGATTTTTCTTATGAAGCCGATTTTAGTGTAGCTCAATATGCAGCTGAGCAGATTGTTAAGCAAGTTCTTCACTATGGATTGGCAAATAATACCTTGTTAAATGTGAATGTTCCGAAAGTTAGTAAAGAGGAACTTAAAGGAATACGGATTTGTCGACAAGCGATGGCAAAATGGGAGGAGGAGTTTGATGAAAGACAGGATCCGCATGGCAGACATTATTTTTGGTTGACTGGCAAGTTTGTGAATAATGACAAAGGTGAGGATACAGATGAATGGGCGCTTGCCAATAATTTTATTTCGGTTGTGCCTGTTCAGTACGACTTAACTGCGCATCATGGAATTAATTACATTAATCAAAATTGGGATTTATGACCTCCAGAATGTATCTTCAAATGATTCTGGGATTGCTCTTGGGAATTGTATCGCCAGCGATTACTGCTTATCTCATCTATAAGTTTAAATACGATTACATCACTGTAGATATGCTAAAAATTAGTAAAGCCTTATTGGTCCCTTTACTACAGTATGGAGCGCTTACTAATTTAGCTTGGTTTTTCTTGTTTAATTACCTAAGGAAAACATACATTCAGCGCGGTATTATTTTTGGAACCATCGTTATTGCATTTTACATCGTCTACGTAAAATTCTTTGGTCATTAATGAAGTATTATCTCATAGCTGGAGAAGCAAGTGGAGATTTGCATGGAGCAAATTTGATGCGCGCCATTCTGGCTAAGGACCCAGAGGCAGCGTTTCGCTTTTGGGGTGGAGATAAGATGGCTGAAATACCGGGCAGTACACAAGTTGAGCACTATAAAAATACGGCGTTCATGGGCTTCGTGGAAGTTTTGAAGCATTTGCCGAAAATCTTTGGATTTATAAAAAAATGCAAAGCGGACATTTTAGCATTTCAACCGGATCGTTTGATTTGTATTGATTACCCGGGTTTTAATTTGCGTATTGTTCCCTTTGCCAAAGCCTTGGGAATTGACACGGTGTACTATATCTCACCTCAGGTTTGGGCTTGGAAGGAATCACGTGTGAACAAGATTAAACAATATGTCGATCGCATGCTGGTTATCTTGCCCTTTGAAAAGAGCTTTTATCAGAAACATAACTATAGGGTGGACTACGTCGGACATCCTTTGCTCGATGAAATTTCAGCTAATAATTATGAACCTGCAATTCAGGCTGATCGGCCAGTTATTGCTATTCTTCCAGGAAGTCGTCAACAGGAGATACAAAGCATTTTGCCTACCTTTCTTTCAGTAGTTCCTAAATTTCCCGAATACCAGTTTGTGCTTGCTGGTTTAAATCACATCAATGATGATTTATATAACAATTTGCTCAGAAATACCTCCGTTAGTTTGGTAAAAGGTAAAACCTACGAACTTTTGAATCAGGCTGAAGCAGCCTTAGTTGCTAGTGGAACGGCTACATTGGAAACGGCTTTATTTAAAATTCCTATGCTGGTAGCTTACAAAGGGAATTTCCTATCATATCATTTAGGCAAGCTTTTGGTTAAGGTGCCTTACATTTCCTTGGTTAATCTGATTGCTGACAGGGAGCTTGTTAGGGAGTTTATTCAAAATGATTTAAACTCGGACAACATAGAAAGCGAGCTACGTCGAATCTTGGAACCTCAAACCAGCATGGCTATGCGAGAGGCCTACGAGGATATCATTCAATTACTTGGTCAGTCGGGAGCCTCAGCAAAGGCAGCCGATCTAATTATAAATCACTCCACATGAAAATATTTTGTATTGGTAGAAATTACGCTTTACATGCTCAAGAGCTGAATAATGAAATCCCTGAAAAGCCCTTGGTTTTTATGAAACCACCAACGGCATTGTTAAAAGGAGATAAACCCTTTTATTATCCCGAATTTTCAAAGAATATCCATTTTGAAGGTGAGTTGGTAGTTCGAATTTGTAAAAATGGCAAGCACATTCAAGAAAAGTTTGCTAAAAAATATTACGATCAAGTAACATTGGGCCTAGATTTAACAGCACGGGACTTGCAAAATGAACTGAAAAGTAAAGGTCATCCTTGGGAGATAGCTAAAGGCTTTGATGGTAGCGCGGTAATAGGAAGTTTTGTGCCCTTAGCTGGTGATTTGTCTGATATATCTTTTACCATTCGAAAGAATAATGAAATTGTACAAAATGGCTATTGCCAAGATATGCTTTTCTCAATAGATTACTTGATTAGCTACATTTCGCAGTTCTTTATGCTACAAACGGGTGATTTAATTTATACGGGTACACCGGCGGGAGTTGGTCCCATTGAAATAGGGGATGTATTTGAAGGTTTCCTCCAAGAAAAAAGACTGTTTCTCACTCAAATTAAGTAAACATTGTAATACCTTTGTTTAAGATTTTATTTTAATAAAAAATAAGAAAAATATGCCATATTTGTTTACCTCTGAATCTGTATCCGAAGGACATCCCGACAAAGTTGCTGACCAAATCTCTGATGCGCTAATTGATAACTTTTTAGCCTTTGATAGAAATTCTAAAGTTGCTTGTGAAACGCTGGTTACAACGGGTCAAGTCATACTCGCAGGGGAGGTGAAATCAACAGCTTATTTGGACGTTCAAGATATTGCACGGAAGGTTATAGAGAAAATTGGATATACCAAGAGTGAATACATGTTTGAAGCTCAAAGTTGTGGAGTTTTGAGTGCTATTCACGAGCAAAGCCCGGATATTAACCAAGGCGTAGATCGATCAAATCCTGAAGAACAAGGTGCAGGTGATCAAGGTATGATGTTTGGTTATGCTACCAATGAAACAGAGAACTATATGCCTTTAGCGCTTGATCTGTCACATAAAATATTGATTGAGTTAGCGGCCCTAAGACGCGAGAATAAGGAAATAAGCTATCTGCGTCCAGATGCCAAGAGTCAAGTTACATTAGAGTACAGCGATGATAATCAACCATCGCGCATTGAGGCTATTGTAATTTCTACGCAACACGATGATTTCATCAAAGCGAACTCGGATAGCGCTGCGGATAGAGCTGCCGCGAATAAGGTAATGTTGGCTAAAATTAAGCAAGATTTAGTGGGTATTTTGATTCCGCGAGTGAAAGCTAAATTTCCTAAATACGCGCATTTGTTTAACGATGATATTAAATACCATATTAATCCAACTGGCGTTTTTGTGATTGGTGGTCCACATGGCGATACGGGATTAACGGGTAGAAAAATCATTGTTGATACTTATGGTGGTAAAGGAGCGCATGGCGGTGGAGCATTTAGTGGTAAAGACCCAAGTAAAGTGGACCGAAGTGCAGCCTATGCGACGCGTCATATTGCAAAGAATTTAGTTGCTGCTGGTCTATGTGATGAGGTATTGGTTCAAGTAAGTTATGCAATTGGTGTAGCTGAACCTACGTCAATTCACGTGGAAACTTATGGTACAGCAAAAGTTGATATGACAGACGGTGAGATCAGTAGAATAGTTGAAAAAATCTTTGATATGCGCCCTTACTTCATCGAACAGCGATTGAAATTGCGTAGCCCGATGTATAGCGAGACTGCGGCATATGGACACATGGGGAGAAAATATGAAACTGTGAAGAAAACGTTTAAATCTCCTGACGGGAAAGAAGTAAGTTTAGATGTAGAATTGTTTACCTGGGAGAAGTTAGACTACGCAGACAAGGTTAAGGAAGCCTTTAAATTGTAAGTTAAATTCAAAAATAATAATAGAAGCCCATTGAATAGTGAATCAATGGGCTTTTTTGATTATTTATTTTGGGCTAGTTCTTTCAGTCGGAGAATATCTAAACTAAAACTGATGCGCTGGGTCCAATCTCTAGAGCCAATGTTAAATATCGTTTGTTGGTTTTGTTTAATGTTGTTTGTACTTACAACGGGTAAATGAAATCCAACAAGCTGATTGAAAAAGAAAATAGATGTTCCAGCTTCGCCATAGAGGGCGGCTTTCATGGATTGGTTTTTAACCACAGCGCTGTTGGCAAAGATTTGAAAGTTGAGCCATTTTTTAACTCGAACTGGAATGGATAAGTCACTCTTTAAATTGATTGCCGCCATGAAATTGTTGGTATTCCCTATGCTGGTGGGTGAGTAAAAACCTCCTTCGGAACTAGCCACTTGCTTTCGTAGGAAATTATCCTGGGCATTACGATCGAGGTACCAATCATCGAAACCATAATCTTTTTGCAACCAGTAGATCCCCGTATTGCTTAATCCGCTTAACTGAAAAATTGGCAAAGGTGGGTTGATGTTGCTCGACAAATTATTGTTAAAAAGAAAGCCTCCCACAAAAGTTTTTACGACCGCGCTATTTCCGGGACTGGACAGAAAAGGAAATGTGAACTGATTGGTCCATTTAACCAAGCCATAGTTTCGGTTGAATTGAAAATCAAAATCACTTTGCATAGTAAATTTTTCATCTTCTATCGAGTAGTCGAAGTCGATATTATGAAAATTGAAATTTTGTGTTTGCCGTCCCTTCAATAAGTATTCCTGCCAAGCATAAGTGCTTTTTATTCCAAAGCGTATGCTTCCTTTCATTTTGATGTTTGGAGTTAGATGCAAGCTTGGTTTGATCGTGTTATAGCTGAGGTCTTCAGGGAATAAGAGATAAGAAAAACGACGAGCTTGTAGACCAATCGTCCATTGTTCTATTCTTGGTGTTCCAAAGAAATAAGAAGCATCCATAAATCCTGTAAGATTGCCACTCCCCATTCCGTACATCGGGGAAATGAGCACTTGGTAATGTTCATCTCTCTCTATGCCAAACAATACCCCTAGTTGAGTTTTGTCGTAATTGTTCCATGCGATGCTAGGTAAGATCCAAAATGGCTTTTCATTTCCTTTTTTGATTAAAGGAATTTTAACTTTCTCAAAGCTATTGGATAGGAGTGTATTCGGAAATGTAGTTAACTTTGCAGTATCACTAGTGGTAGATGAATACGGTGCCGAAGTTTGCCCTTTTATATTCAATAAAGTTATGCACAACACGAATGCCGTAGCCATCGTTTTTATCTGGAATGAAGTGAACTTTTTCAACAGACTTAAAGGTATATACTATTATTGATTGTATTGTTTTTTGAGTAAAAAACTTTACCTTAAAAGAACAAACGCAAAGCGAATGCAAGATAAAGAATTTGGTGATAATCTTAGAGACTCTAATGAGCTGGTGAGGCGTTATGAACACGCGGAGTCTGCGAATGAATCGAGCTATTTTGATGAATCCGAACTTGAACTAATTATTGATTATTACCTGGATCAAGATAAGTTAGTCCAGGCTTTGAAGGCAGCTGATTTAGGTCTGGACTTATTTAAATTTACGGCAACCTTTTATCAAAAGCGGGCTGAGATCTTGCTCGAGTTGAATCGTCTGGATGAAGCCTTGGAAAGTTTGGAGACCGCAGCGACATTCTCTCCAAAAGAGACTAGTATTTTTTTGCTAAAGGCTGATGTCCATACTTTACAAGGAGACTATCTAAAGGCAATCGAATTAGTTAATCAAGCGCTTGAAGATGCAGATGAAAACGATAAGATCGACCTGTATTTGGAATTAGCGGATGTATACGAGGAGTGGGGGAAGTATTATGAAGTTATCGAGCAGCTGCAAAAGTGCTTAAGCTTAGATCCGTATAACGAGGAAGCATTGAATCGAATGTGGTTCAGTACGGAATTAACAGAGAAATATGCCGAAAGTGCGGCGTTTCATTCCCAGTTAGTGGAAAAACATCCTTATAATGCAACGGCTTGGTACAATCTAGCTCATGCTTACAATGGTTTAGATAAAGCAGAGAAAGCGCTGGAAGCATTTGAGTTTGTGGTGGCAATTGATGAAGAATACGACTTAGCCTATATTGATATGGGTGATCTTTTTTACAAGCAAGAGAATTACGATCGCGCTATCAATATGTACACCGAAGCGATAGAAAAAGGCAGTGCGAAAAAAGAAATTTATTATCAGATTGCCAAGGCCTATCAACACCTCAATAAAAATGTCAAGGCTCGAGAATATCTCAAAAAGAGCATTAATATTGACCCATATTATGCCAAAGCTTTTCATCGACTGGGATTAAATTATTTGGAAAGCAATTTGTCGAAGAATGCAATTTCACCTTTAGAAAGAGCTGTGAAGATTGAAAATAAAAACTATGAATACTTAAACAGTTTGGCAGCGGCTTACTTTCTAAATAAAAAAGAAGAAGAAGCGCTGAATTGTTATTACAAAATGCTTGAGATTAATGAAGCAGATAAGCGTATCTACCTAAACATAGTAAGCATTTTATATGAACAGGGAAGAGTAGGTGATGCTATTGAAACCATCGAACAATCGCTTGAACTTTTCGAAGATCATGCCGATATGCTCTATGTTAAGACGGCTTTTTTATATGAACTAGGTAAGAAAGCGGAGATGTTTGATACTTTGCATACAGCCTTAGAACAAAATGCGGAAGGTTATGAGCAACTTTTTGACTTATTGCCTGAAATGCAAAATGACCATGCAGTGATGGCCTTGATAGAAACATACACCAAGAATTAAGTACTGACAGCATATCACTCAGTTATTACTAAGTGATTTCAGTATATCTTTGTGAAATGAAAGAAAGATTTTTTCTAGTACTCAAAGGTATGGCCATGGGAATTGCTGAAGTCGTTCCGGGAGTCTCCGGAGGAACGATAGCCTTTATTACTGGTATTTATGAAGAGTTGTTAAACACCATAAAAGGAGTCACCCCTGGCAAACTATTGATTTGGAAAGAAGAGGGGCTTAAAGCATTCTGGCAGTCAATTAACGGTAATTTTATTCTTTTTCTACTTATTGGTATGGCGACGGGTTTAGTCCTGGGGGTTTTTACGATTGCTAGAATGCTTAATACCTATCCAGTTTTGGTGTGGTCATTCTTTTTCGGTCTTATACTAGCTTCTGTTTTGTACGTTGGAAGACAAATCAAAAAGTGGGGGATAGTTGAAGTTGCATTGCTTGTCTTCAGCGCAGGGTTTTCATACTACATAACGATAGCAGCACCTAGTCAAGGTCCACAAGAATTGTGGTTTGTTTTTATCTCAGGATTTATAGCTATATGTGCCTTGATGTTGCCTGGAGTTTCGGGCAGTTTTCTACTCCTGTTACTCGGCATGTATCAATATATAGTAACAGACAATGTAAAAGCCTTGTTGAGTGATTTTAACACAAGCTCTTTAACAGTTGTGATAGTATTTGGCTTAGGCTGTCTGGCTGGATTATTAAGTTTTTCAAGGGTCTTATCGTGGACTTTTAAGAAGTTTGAATACCCAACACTAGCCGCATTAACTGGGTTTTTGCTAGGTTCTTTAAATAAAGTTTGGCCTTGGAAACATGTAGAGCAGATTTATGTGAAGCATTTAGGAGAAATTGATGAAGAGGTCGTTGTAATAGTTGAAAAAAGCGTTATGCCTGCGCAGCATGATTCCTTCATCCGTGAAGGTGCAAATATCATTGCATACGAAGCAGCTGACAATTACTTGATTGGAGCGCTTATGATGATGATGGTTGGATTTCTTTTATTATGGGGAATGGAGCGTTTTGGGTCGAAAAAAGAGGCTTAATTGGCTAAGATTTATACATATGGATTAATAGGTAAAAAGCTCGATCATTCTTTTTCGCCAGCTTATTTCAATAGGAAGTTTGAAAAAGAAGGACTTTCCTCTTGTCGATATGAATTGTTTCCCTTAGCCGAAATACAAGACTTTTTAGCCTTAGTTAAAGCACGCGATTTAGATGGTCTAAACGTAACGATTCCCTATAAACAGGCGATTGTTCCATTCTTAGATGAGTTAAGCGAAGACGCTAAAGCAATCGGCGCAGTGAATTGTATAGCATTTAGGGGCGATAAGTTAATTGGATACAATACCGATGTAATTGGTTTTGAACAGTCATTGACGCCGCTGCTTCATGGGCAAACAAATCATTCTGCCTTGGTTTTAGGCACAGGTGGGGCATCAAATGCTATCGCTTATGCTTTAAACAAGCTGAACATTCCCTACAAATTGGTTTCAAGAAATCCTAAGACGGATTCGCTTAGTTATGCTGAAGCGGAAAAGCTATTGCGAGATTATTCCTTAATTATTAATACAACACCTGTTGGTACTTATCCCAATATGCAGGATTGCCCTCTGAATTCATTGGAGGGAATTGGCGAGAATCACTTGGTTTATGACCTTATTTACAATCCACCTACTACGAGTATACTTGAACAGTCATCTGCGCTGGGCGCAAGAACGAAGAACGGTCAAGAAATGCTCGAAATTCAAGCGGAAGAAAGTTGGAATATCTGGCAAACAACCTGACAGGTTGGTTGCACAAAAAGAAAGAGGTTGACACGAATGCCAACCTCTTCCATAAATAAAAACCCCTTTCACTTTACTGTACCACATCAAAACGATCCAAGTTCATCACCTTGTTCCATGTAGCTACAAAATCCTTAACGAATTTTTCTTGCGCATCTTGTGAAGCATATACTTCAGCGATTGCGCGTAGTTCCGAATTAGAACCAAAAATTAAATCTGCTCTACTGGCGTTCCACTTCGTTTCGTCGGTATCCCTGTCTTTACCCACAAATGACAGTCTATCCTCTGTTGTAGGCTCCCAGTAGATTGACATATCAAGTAAGTTAACAAAGAATGCATTGTTTAATTGACCTGGAGTGCTTGTCAAGATTCCAGTGTTGGAATCATCATAGTTTGCATTTAAGGCACGCATACCACCAACTAATACGGTCATTTCGGGAGCTGTTAATCCTAGTAACTGAGCTTTATCTACAAGCAACTCTTCCGTAGATAAGGTATATTGCTTCTTCTGATAATTTCTAAATCCGTCAGCCATTGGCTCAAGCACTGCGAAAGACTCAACATCAGTTTGCTCTTGTGTGGCATCAGTTCTCCCTGGAATAAAAGGAACATTTACTGTATAACCAGCATCGGCCGAAGCCTTTTCGATAGCCGCATTTCCACCCAAGATTATCAAATCGGCGATTGAAACCTTTTTGCTTCCATTTGCAGCATTGAACTTCGCTTGAATCTCTTCGTATTGAGCCAAAACCTCCTTCAATTGAGTTGGATTGTTAGATTCCCAGTTCACCTGAGGCTCTAATCTGATTCTAGCACCATTTGCACCTCCTCTGCGGTCAGACCCTCGGTAACTGGAAGCAGATGCCCAAGCTGTTTCAATCAAGTGGTTGCTTGGAATACCTGATGACAAGATTTCACTCTTTAATTGCTTGATATCCGCTTGTGTAATCAAATCATAGTCCATTTGAGGGATTGGGTCTTGCCAGATGAAATCTTCTTCAGGCATTTCCGGTCCCCAGTATGTTGACTTTGGCCCCATGTCTCTATGGGTTAACTTAAACCATGCATTAGCAAATGCTTTATCAAATGCATCCGTATCTTCAATGAATCTTTCGCATATTTCTTTGTATATAGGGTCAAACTTTAAGGCAAGATCAGATGTCAGCATCATTGGTGCAACGCGTTTGTTCTCATCAAAAGCGTGAGGGAAAATTTCGCCTACATCCTTCGCAACCCATTGATGTGCACCTGCAGGACTTTTAGTCAACTCCCATTCGTTGTTAAAAAGTATATTTAGATATGCATGACTGAACTGAGTAGGGGTAGGAGTCCAAGTAACTTCTAAACCTGAAGAGATAGCATCTTCTCCTTTGCCTGATTTGTATGAACTCTTCCATCCCAAACCTTGCTCTTCGATTGGCGCACCTTCAGGAGCTGGTCCAACATTATCAGCTGGACCCGCTCCATGTGTCTTACCAAAAGAGTGACCACCCGCAATTAAAGCCACCGTTTCTTCATCACCCATACCCATTCTAGCAAATGCAATACGTATGTTTTCTGCTGATGCTACAGGATCAGGATTGCCGTCTGGTCCTTCTGGATTTACATAAATTAGACCCATTTGAACAGCCGCCAGTGGATTTTCCTTTTCCAAATCTAACTTACCGTTTTCATCCAATCGGCGTGTGCCCAACCATTCGCCTTCGGGTCCCCAGTATATATCTTCTTGTGGTTCCCATACATCTTCACGTCCACCTGCGAAACCGATAGTTTGGAAGCCCATTGATTCTAAAGCTACGTTTCCTGTTAAAATCATTAAATCTGCCCATGAGATTTGCTGCCCATACTTTTGCTTGATTGGCCATAATAGCCGTCTTGCTTTATCTAGGTTGACATTGTCAGGCCAACTATTTTGTGGAGCAAATCGCTGAATACCCATTCTTGTTCCCCCTCGACCATCACCTGTCCGGTAAGTCCCCGCACTATGCCAAGCCATTCGTATGAAATAAGGACCGTAGTTGCCGTAATCTGCTGGCCACCAATCTTGAGAATCTGTAAGAACGGCTTCAATATCCTTCTTGAGCGCATAATAGTCTAATTGTTCGAACTCTTCTTTATAACTAAATCCTTCACCCAACGGGTCGGTTAACTCCGAGTTTTGAGCCAGTATATCTAGATTTAGACGGTTAGGCCACCATTGCTCATTTGATTTTGTCATGGATACTTGTTCTTCTACATGACCACCATCAAAACCGAAAGGACAACCACCACTTTCCTCCTTACTTTGTTGCTCATTTGCTTGTTTACAAGCGCTCAGGCTGAGTATAACTCCCAAGCTAATAAGTATTATTCGTTTCATTATTTTGTCTTTTTGTTTGTGCGAAACTATCGAATATTAATTATTAATAAAAACGATATTTTCAATATCATCATCTATTTCGTAGATAATTATTAATTTTACTTTATGAATATTCAACAAGTTCATTATATTTTATCTGTCGTAGATTCAAAGAATTTTGAAACTGCAGCGGCACGATGTTACATCAGTCAGTCTACATTAAGTACTATGATTGGTAAATATGAAGAGGAAATAGGGATTAAAATATTTAACAGAAAAACCAAGCCAGTTTCAGTGACCAAAGAAGGTGAACGAATCATTGAACGTTTACGGATTCTTCGCAGTGAACTTGCTCAGTTGGAGGATCTTGTTCAAGAAATAAAAGGTGAAATGACTGGAGTTGTGAAAATAGGAGTGATACCCACTGTAGCACCTTATTTGTTGCCTGTGTTTCTACAAGAATTGGCCAATAGATATCCTAAGCTCCAAATTAATGTTCGTGAGAAAACAACTGCCGAAATTGTGAAAAGCTTGAAAAAACGAACACTCGATATTGGTATTTTAGCATTACCAATTAATGATAAAGACTTAATCGAAAAAACTGTTTATGTGGAGCCCTTTTTAGTTTATGACTGCCGAAACAAACCAAGTAATAAACCTCTAGCTGTTCACGAGTTGGACTATCAAAAGCTTTGGTTGTTGCAGGAGGGACATTGTCTTCGCACGCAGGTAAATCAGATATGCGAACGTTCGAATGAAGATAAAGTGGATATGCTCAATTTCGCTTTTGAGTCAGGTTCTATGGATAGCCTAATACGTTTTACTAAGGCAAACAAAGGAATGACGATTTTGCCTTTTCTTGCAAGCCTTGATTTTAATGGAGAACAAGCATGCAGAATTATTCAGTTTAAGGAACCTGTACCTTCAAGATCAGTAGGATTGATAACGCATAAATATTTTGTTAAAAATCGATTGCGAAAAGAACTTGTTGAAATCATTGAAAATGCTATTCATCCATTACTGCCCCTAAACGCCAAAATGAATGTTATACAACCTCTTCTGGACAGTTATTAACTCAAATAAGCAGCCTCAAGTTTATTTTCCTTAAACACGATTTCGATATGCTCTTTGATTGTTGTCCCTAAGGAAGTGCCAACGTAATCGCAATGAACCGGGAAACGTTTATGCTCTCTATCTACCAGCACTGCTACTTTTACTGTCTTCGGCATTATACTAAGAAATTCTTGAAACGCGTAAAACAAGGTTCTACCCGAATTGGCTACATCATCCACTAAAATAACGGCTTTACCATCGAAATAATTGATATCCCGACTTAGCTCGGAAGGGCGAAGTAAGGGATTCTCTTTATTGACGCTTATTGATGAAATACTAACATCGACGGCCTTGATTTTTTGTATCTCTTTTTTGAGGATAGCGCATATCTGATGCCCTCCTTGCATAATGCCAACCAAGCAAATCTCCTCTTCGTCAAATTGATCTTCAAGAATTTGATGAGCCAAACGAATAAGTTTTTGCTCGAGTGCTTCTTTGTCTAGGATTAAACTTTGCATTACTTCTTTATCATTTTTTGTTGTCCTATGCGAACTTGACCATCAAATAATTCTATTTGGTAAATTCCTTTACCGTAACCAGAAATATCAAAAGTTAAGTAATTACCATGAAAGGTAAAACTATCAATTTGTCTTCCTAGAATATCTCGCACAATAACACTATGTATAAGCCCTTGTTGATTGGAAGAGACATGTAATACCACATCATTCGATGCTGGATTAGGTATAATTCTAATGGATTGTGTTGCACTTTGTTCTCGCATACCTGTTGTATCTGTTTCGTATGTACAAGAGCCATCATCAACATTGGCGCTAGGGTTGTAATTTAAAGCTAAACTGTCTGTGCAACCCAATACAACGGGAATACAACTACCATCATTCGTGTTCGCTTCAGAATTAAAGTTTAAAGCTAAGCTATCGGTACAACCCAAAACGACAGGAACGCAGCTACCATCATCAACATTGGCGTTAGGATTGTAATTAAACATGGTATCATCCGTGCAACCTAAAACGGCTTCAAACTGCATTAAAGCAAAAGCATCCAATTTGCCATGACCATAATTTACATTCGCTTGAAGGCCAGTAAAGGTATCTTTTCGAGCCGTTTGTTGTAAAGCTTCTTTGATTTCATACCACCAGGCATTTGGATTCTTCTCAAGATATAAAGCAACAGCTCCCGCCACAATAGGTGATGACATACTCGTTCCGCCATTGTAATTGTGTTTAGCGCCCGGGGCTACTTTCGGTCGATTGATGTTCAAAGCACTTGCGATATAATCCAAGTTGCCGCTTGCAAAGACGATATTTCCCGTTGAACTAATATCTGGTTTAAGCCGATTATCTCGTGTTGGTCCTTCTGAAGACTTGTAATAAATTTCACCAGGACTTAGGTTCAAATCCCTGTAAACCGAATCGACATCATAATAATGACTTCGATTAGCGAAATTGCCCACAGTGATTACTTTATCTGAACACTGCCAGTAACCTACAATACATTTTTCATTATCTGGAAGTTTATAGTAATCAATTGGTGGATAAACGAAATTGGGTGGTAAATTACGAAACACCATATCCGCACTTCCTTGGAAACTTCGCGAGCTCCAAACATCGAAAGTCCCCGATCCAGTCAGTACAAATCGCCATAAATCTTGTGTTCTTGTAGGCGTTATCAGGTATTCTAAATTGTACAATCCTTCATATTGCTCAAGATACATTTCTACTTGTCCTTGATTAACCCCATTGTTGTCATAGACGAAATCACTTAAATAAACTCCATTACTCAAATTGCCTGGAAAACTATTTATAGTCATAAAAGGAAGCTGCCCGATATCCAAAAAACTGGTATCATTATTTGCACCAATAGTAAAGTGAGCTTGAGAAAAATTGGCAGTATCTGCCCAAAGGGAGAAATATAACTGACCACTCGGCATGGTTTTAAACCAAGTGAAATTCGTATCACTACTTAGGGTATAACTTAAATGTGGCGGAACAAAATTTGGGTTGGTATTTTCAAGATTATTGCCATTTCCAGCAGAAGCAACGATAGATCTACCCGCTCTTTCCTCCAATAAAGCTTCAATGATCTGGGTAGCAAAATCTTTTCCGTCGTGTGACCCACTGTATGAACCGAAGCTTGTATTGATAACACAAGGCTTCCCCAAAGCATCTGCCTTTTTGAAAACATAATCTATAGCATCAACCGTGTTGATCAGGAAATCACTTGAATAATAATCCATGGCGACCGCAATGATGTCGCATTCTGGAGCGACGCCAATATAACCACCCGTGGCGAAGCCATTGCCACATGCAGCACCCGCTACGGTTGTTCCATGCCCAAATTGGTTGGCTGGCTCCACGTGATTACAGGCCCCATTATTGATTTCCTGCCAATTCCATTCTTGACCAAAATTATAAGGGGCTGGAGGGTTAGTAGGGCTAGCAACATTCTGATCCCAGATGTATCGGATTCTTGTTGTTCCATCGGCATTTTTAAAGTCATCGTGTTCAAAATAAATACCGGAATCTAAAATGCCAATAATAACGCCTGAACCTTTGTATGCCTGCAACAAAGGACTTATCCCTGCATGCACATTGGTTATGCGGTTATGAATTAAAGCAGTGTCCATTAAGGTAGTTCCTTTCGCCAAGGGAATCTCCATTTTTGACGTGCCTAAAAGATCGTAAAACTCATTTAAATTCGATTTTGGAACCGAGACTGCCGCTATATTCTTATATCCATACTTATAGTTGGCTTCTATTTTTTTACAACTTGCCTTGATTTCTTCCAGTTCCCCTTTTACCAAAAGGGAAATCATTTCAGTATCTTCTTTTTTGTCGAGGTAAATTCTCTCTTGTATGCCAAATTGAGCGCGAGCAACGAACAAAGTCAACAAAAGAACAATAGCACTTAATCCTTGTTTCATAACAATTTAATACTTGTTTAGATTCTGTTAAAATTACGCTTTTTTTGATTAAAATCAGGGTAAAACTACGCGAAGTAATTATAATGCAATATTTTTGGAACACTAAAAATTAATGAATGGAAACTGCTCAGTTGATTCAAATAATTGCCTTTTTAGTCATAAACATGGCTGTTTTTTTCTTTGGAGGTAAGAAATTTTACAACATATACAAGAATGTTAATCTCGGAAAAGATAAAGTCATCGAAGGTGATCGAAGTGAGCGTCTGAAGAATGTGTTACTTATTGCCTTAGGGCAAAAGAAAATGTTCAAAGAAATTGTTCCGGCTTTGCTTCACCTTGCTGTTTACTTAGCTTTCTTAATTACACAAATCGAACTAATTGAAATTTTTATAGACGGGTTTACAGGAGGGCACCGGGTTTTATATAATGCCTTTACTGAGTTAAGTTTCCTGAAAGGAATCTACGTACTGGTAGTTAATAGTATCGAGATTCTCTCTGTATTGGCTTTGTTTGCTACTTTTATTTTTCTTGCCAGACGAAACTTACTAAAAGTCCCTCGCTTGGTTCGTTCCGAGATGAACGGATGGCCAAAGCTTGATGCGAATATTATCTTGTTCGCAGAAATTTATTTGGTTACTTGTATTTTCATGATGAACGGTGCAGACCAAGCATTGCATAATAATGATTATCCATTTCTACTCTCTAAAGGATTTAGTAACATCGTCTTAAGTGGCTTGAGCGAAGGAAGTTTACATATAATCGAACGAGTAGGATGGTGGGGACACATTTTAGGTGTCTTGGCATTCATCGTTTACTTGCCGTATTCTAAGCATTTGCATATCATGTTAGCCTTTCCTAATGTTTACTTTGCCAGTTTAAAAGAGAAAGGCTTTATGTCTAACATGCCTGAAGTGACCAACGAGATAAAGTTGATGATGAATCCTGATACAGCTTTTGCTGCTCCTGCGGATGGAACTGAGCCAGAGATACCTACTTTTGGTGCTAAAGATGTTCAAGATCTTCCATGGACGAACTTGCTTGCGGCTTATACCTGTACAGAATGTGGGCGTTGTACTGAACAATGTCCGGCTTCCCAGACGGGAAAGAAGCTTTCCCCGCGAAAGGTGATGATGGATACCCGAGACAGGTTAGAAGAAGTTGCATTGAATATTAGAGAAAACGGAGTTTTTGTTGATGATGGAAAATCTTTGATTAGCGATGAATATGTTTCTGTGGAAGAATTGAGAGCATGCACAACATGTAATGCTTGCGTTGAAGCATGCCCTGTGATGATATCCCCATTGGATATTATTATACAATTAAGAAGAAACTTAATTCTTGAACAATCTAATTCTCCTGAAGAGTGGAATGTAATGTTTAGTAACATTGAAAATAACGGTGCGCCGTGGAAATTTAGTCCTCAGGACAGGTTCAATTGGGCGAACCAAGAATAGGTATTAATGTATAATGAATTATTAAGAGTGTATAATGGCTACTTCATTCTAAATTGAATAAAATAGTCTTACGTCTTAAATCTTAAATCTAAAAAAAAATGAATATACCTACAATGGCGGCCATGATGGCTGAAGGTAAGAAACCAGAAATTTTGTTTTGGGTTGGTTGTGCGGGAAGTTTTGATGACAGAGCAAAAAAGATTACGCGTGCTTTCGTGAAAATTTTGAACGAAGTAGGTGTGGAGTTTGCCGTGCTTGGTACAGAGGAAAGTTGTACGGGAGATCCTGCTAAACGAGCAGGTAATGAGTTTGCCTTTCAAATGGCGGCCTACCAAAACATAGAGATTATGAATGCCTATGAGGTAAAGAAAATCGTAACTACCTGTCCGCATTGCTTTAATATCCTTGCGAATGAATATCCTGAGTTGGGAGGCAACTACGAAGTGATTCATCACAGTACTTTCTTGCAGCAGTTGATTAATGAAGGCAAAGTGAAGATGAAAGGTGGTGGGGAATTCAAAGGACGTAGAATCACCTACCATGATTCTTGTTACTTGGGTAGAGCCAATGGTGTATACGAAGCACCAAGGAAAGTGCTGGAAGCTTTAGATACGGAACTTGTTGAGATGAAAAGTTGCCGCACGAAAGGCTTATGCTGTGGAGCTGGTGGTGCTCAAATGTTTAAGGAGGATGAACCGGGTGAGAAGCGTATTAATGCCAAACGAGCAGAAGAAGTGACGGAAACAAAGGCGGATATTGTCGCAGTTGCTTGTCCATTTTGTATGACGATGATGAAAGATGGTGTGAGCTCAGACGATCCGAATGCGCATACAGTCAAAGTCTTCGATTTGGCTGAATTAATAGCTCAAGGTCAAGGCCTAGAGGATATTGGAATGTAAAATGACTTCAAAAGATAGAGACATACGTGTTTGGGTATACCTGAGTAATCGCTTGTTAAGCAAGGAAGAGCAAGGTGCCATTACCCGTGAATTGAAAGCCTTTGTAGCGCAATGGTCTGCTCATGGTCGTTCTCTCCAAGCCTCAGGGCATATTTTATGGGATGCTTTATTTGTTTTAGCTGTCGATCAAACCATTGAGGCAGCCAGCGGATGTAGTATCGATAGTAGTGTCAAGTTTATGCATGAGCTTGGACAAAAATTTGATTTTAATCCTTTCGATCGATCTGTCTTTGGTTACTTAAAAGACGAGAAGTTACATTATGCTAAAATTGATCAGGCTGCAGATGCAAAAGGCTATGAGGTAATTAATTTGAGTGTCTCTACAATGGAAGAATACAAGAGTGATTTGCTCCTGCCATTCAACGAGAGCGCTTATGCTAAATTAGCAATTGATACAAGTTTTAAATTTTCACTTTAGTTATTCTGCTTCGGAGGAAGCGACAAAGCCCTCCCATCTGCTCATATAGTCAATAAACTTATCACCTAAACCTTCTTTTTTAAGGTAATCTCGACTAACAGGCAAGGTTTGCATTTCAAAAGATGAGTCATTCATTACTTTCTTCGGGAAATTGTGGTGTAAAATCCCGGCTTTACCTATACTTACGAAATCTATGCCTTCATTCATAACGGCACGCACATCCTCGCTCGAATAAATTTTACCAGCTACAGTCAGTTTGGAATGTTTTAAGTCAAGAGAGGTGAAATGCTGCAAGAGTGTTTTGTCTTGATATTCTATTTCTTCAGGCATTTTAAAACTGTCCCATAAGGAAAGATCTAAAAAGTCTAAGAATTGATCTTCGTCAAACTCTAGACACAATGTTTTGATTTCATCCAGCTGCATACCCATGCGTTCCGGTGAAAGTCTCAAACTGAGTAAGAATCGCTTTCCACACGTTTGTCGGATACCCTCAACTATCTCTTTTATTAGTCGTACTCTGTTTGCTAAACTCCCGCCGTAATCGTCTTCTCGCTTATTGTGTTCTAAACTCAAGAATTGACAGAGTAAGTACGAATGAGCTCCGTGAATTTGCACTCCATCATAGGCACTTTTTTGAGCGCGAATAGCGGCTTCAATAAACTTATCTCTTACCCGGTAAACTTCATCTAAACTTAAGGCGCGGGCATCAAATTCCGGAAGATCAGAAGGTGCTACAGCTTGACCACTAATCAACTTTTTTGGTGAACGCATTCCCGCGTGATGGAGTTGAACTATTGCCAGGCTATTATGCTCTCGTATTGCAGCAGCAAGTTTTTTATGTCCCTCGATGTGTTTGTCGGTAAAAATTCCCAATTGGCCAGAAAATCCCTTGCCTATTTCATCCACGTGGGAAGCGCAGGTGCTTATTAATCCAAATCCTCCCTTGGCGCGCATCTTGAGCCAGTGTAATTCATCATCACTTAAGGTCCCATCCTCGTTGCTTTGCTGATTGGTCATGGGTGCCAGCATATAACGATTATGCATTTCATGCCCACTGGCAAATTTTAAAGCTTTGTTGATTTTTGGATTAAGCATACTTCTATTTTATTAACTAATTGTATTCGCTGCAATATAGTTCAATGGGGAATTAGTTCGCAACAATATTAAAAAATCTTAAGCGAATAGAATAATCTGCCAATGTGTCAGTTCACTTGACGGAATTCATTATCTTTGTACCTCTTAACTGGAAGTATGGCAGATTTATACAATAATAAAGTTCCTTTTGAATTGAAAACCAAATCAATGGATGAATCAATTCAAGGAAACGCTATGACCTTAAAACGACCTGAAAATGTGCCAAGTAATGGAAAAAAATACTACATTGAAAGCTATGGTTGTGCTATGAATTTTGCCGATAGCGAGGTGGTAGCTTCCATCTTGGGTGCGGAAGGATTTGATTCAACACGGGATTACAATGAAGCGGATATCGTATTTGTAAATACCTGCTCCATTCGTGATAAAGCAGAACAAACTGTACGCAATCGCTTATTGCATTTCAGAGCAGTTAAAAAAAGAAATCCCGGTGCCTTAATCGGTGTCTTGGGGTGCATGGCTGAGCGCTTGAAAGATAAACTAATGGAGGAGGAGAAGCTGGTTGATTTGGTTATAGGTCCAGATGCTTATCGCGCTTTACCGAGTTTGATTCAAGAAGCTGAATCAGGACAAAAGGCCATCAATGTGCTGTTGTCTCGAGATGAAACCTATGCGGATATCAATCCGGTTCGTTTAGCTTCTAATGGAATAAACGCTTTCGTTTCGATTACTCGAGGTTGTGACAACATGTGTTCGTTTTGTGTTGTTCCGCATACTCGGGGCCGTGAAAGAAGCCGTCATCCGGAGAGTATTCTCGCGGAGGTGAAGGATTTGTATTCGCGTGGATACAAGGAAGTGACATTGCTTGGGCAAAATGTTGATTCTTATCGATGGAGTGATGATGAGAAAATTAGGGGTAAGAAATTGATTGAGTTAAGAGATACAGATCAGGTGTTTAATTTTGCTAATTTGCTTGAAGCTGTCGCTCAAGTAGGAAAGGATTTAAGAGTGCGTTTTTCCACTTCTCATCCTAAAGACATGCATGATAATGTTTTACACGTCATTGCAAAATACCCTAATATATGTAACAGTATTCATCTTCCGGTTCAGCACGGTAATAGTGAAATGTTGGCGAAAATGAATCGGACCTACGATAGAGAGTGGTATCTAGAAAGAATAGCTGCTATTCGTCGTATCATACCAGATTGTTGTATTTCATCGGATATTATTGCTGGATTTTGTGGTGAGACAGAGGAGCAGCACCAAGAGACTTTATCATTAATGCGTGAGGTGAAGTTTCATATGAACTATATGTACCATTATTCAGAGCGACCAGGAACTTTGGCCGCGAAACGTTACGAAGATGATATACCTTTAAATATTAAGAAAAGGAGATTGCAAGAAATCATTGATTTACAGCGAATGCATTCTTTGGAATGGAATAAAAAGCAAATAGGTAAAACATTGGAAGTCTTGGTTGAGAAAACTTCGAAAAAAAGTGACGAAGATTTGTGTGGAAGAGATCACCGGTTTAATATGGTAGTATTTCCTAAAATGGGTGCAAAACCTGGCGATTATGTAAAAGTTAAAATAACAGATTGTAGTTCTAGCGTGTTATTGGGTGAAATCGTAGCATAATTACTAGATAAACGATAAATCATAGTAAGGTAGATGAGTATACAAAGTATAAAACAACGATTCGGAATTATTGGCAATGCGCCTGCCTTGAACTATGCAATCAGTATAGCTGAACGTGTGGCGCCAACCAATCTTTCCGTGTTGATATCGGGAGAAAGTGGTACGGGAAAGGAAGTTTTTTCGCAGATAATCCACCAGTTAAGTTCGAGAAAACACAATAAATTTATCGCAGTAAATTGTGGTGCAATTCCTGAAGGAACAATCGATTCCGAGCTATTTGGTCACGAAAAGGGATCATTTACTGGAGCTAATGAAAAGCGTAAAGGATACTTTGAAACTGTTGATGGGGGAACGATTTTTCTGGATGAAATAGGAGAGATGCCCGTAGGTACTCAAGCACGTTTGCTGCGGGTATTGGAAACAGGAGAATTTTTTAAGGTTGGCTCGTCTCAACCGCAAAAAACTGACGTTCGAGTGGTAGCAGCAACAAATAAGAACTTGGTCAAAGATATTCAACGCGGTAAGTTTCGGGAGGATTTATACTACCGTTTATGTACCGTTCAAATTGATATGCCGGCCTTGCGTGATCGTGGAGTTGATATCGAATTATTGTTTAGGAAATTTGCTTCCGATTTTGCCGAAAAAAATAGGACAAACCTTGTCAGACTTACTCCAGAAGCAACAGAAATGCTGAAGCGAAACAATTGGCCTGGCAATGTTCGTCAACTGAAAAATGTAGCAGAGCAATGTGCTTTGCTGAGTGATAGAGAGGAACTTAATACAGACGAGTTAGCGCGTTTCCTTCCAAATGTAAAGAATTATAACCTACCTCAATTGGTTGATGGATCTTCGAGTCAAGATAATTTCTCGGAAAGGGAAATCTTGTATAAGATTATGTTTGATTTGAAGAATGATATGAATGAGTTAAAACAGTTTGTTTTACAAATGGCTAAGTCCAATAATTTTTCAACTGACGCTATTCAACATGTTGGGGATACGAGTAATGAGCGAATGGAACAATTACCTCAGAGCTATAACGTTCAAACGCATAGCCTACCTCAAGATCAACATGAACCATATATTATTCATGATAAGGATAAGTTTAACGATACCGAGGAAATTGAGGAAACCCTTTCTTTGGCCGATATGGAAAAAATGATGATCATCAAGTCCTTAGAGAAGTATAACGGCAAAAGAAAAAATGCTGCGGATGAATTGGGTATTTCTGAGCGTACCTTGTATCGTAAAATTAAAGAATACGACATCGACTTATGATTAGATTGATCCCAATAGCTATTTTAAGTTTGTTCTTCTTGTCATGCAAGACTTACAGCTTTTCAGGTGCGAATATCAACCCAGATATTCAAACACTTTCGGTTGCTTATATCTACAATAAAAGCGGAAATGGTCCGGCCAGTGCAAGCGATATTGTTACGAACTTGCTTAAGGATAAAATGAACACAAACACCAATTTAATTCAAGTTAATGCGAATGGTGATGTTCATTTTTCTGGTGAAATAAGCAATTACGCTTATTCGATACAAGCACCCTCGGGCAATACTACGTCGGATTTGCGTAGAATTACCATGTCTGTAACCATTAATTTTTATAACCGAATAGATGAGGCAGATAGTTTTGAATCAAAGAAATTTACGCGATTTGCAGATTATCCGGTGAACGAGGATATTACCGCAATCGAAGAATCAATTATCAATGAAATTAGCACTCAATTGGTAGATGATGTGTTTAATGCTGCATTTGTTAAATGGTAGAAAACACTTTCATATCAGCGTTGGGAAATCTCAAGAAAGGTCAATTACCTTCTCTTGACATGGATGAGTGGAGTAAGATTAAGGAAGAATACCCTTGTTTTGCTGGAGCTTTTATGTTGGAAGCTATTGATTTGAAATCGAATAGTGAAAGTGATTTTGAGGCCGCTTTACCAATGGTAGCCTTGAGAGTACCCAATCGGGCAATACTCTATGATCGTGTGCATGCGGAATACAGGGAGAGCCCAAAAATATCGAATCAGCCGAAAGTGCCTGAGAAGACAAAGAAAGTTAAGCAAGAACTGAAGTCGAAAGAGACAAATACAGAACTGAAAGGTTTGGTTGATGAAATACGTAAAAAGAGGGCGAATGTAACAAAGCCTGAAAAGAAAACGAAAGACAAGCGAACCAACGTTGAGGCTGAGGTTAACAAGAATCTGAAGAAGAATAAAAGTGCTAAAAATCCTGTCAAGCCAAAAGCAACAGAAGGCGCTGAGAAAATGCCAGACTCCTTCACGGCATGGTTAAAGAAAAAAAAGCCTGTTCAGGAGATAAGGCATGAAATTCCAATCGATCCAGTAGCTAGTCATGAAGCGGCTCTTTATTTGGAGGCCAAGAAAACATCCCATCAATTAGAAGACTTCTTGGTAAATGCCATCCAAAAGAAGCAAAAACTTAAACAAAAGTCAGTTCCTGTATCAAGTTTTGCCATAAGCGAAACCTATGCGAAGATTTTAGCTCAACAAGGAAAGATTGATGAGGCAATTAAGGTTTATAAGGAGTTAAGCATAAAATATCCGAAAAAAAGTTCTAATTTTGCACGTCAAATAGAAAAATTAAAATCGAACTAAAATGTATATCGTTATTTCAATCGTAATCTTGATTCTTTGTGTACTAATCAGCCTAGTCGTGCTAGTACAAAATCCTAAAGGTGGAGGATTGTCTCAATCCTTAGGCGGTGTTAGTTCTCAAGTTTTTGGAGCAAAAAATTCAACGGGTCTTGTTGAAAAAGTGACTTGGTATTTAGCTTTGGCCATTGTGGTGTTGAGTATGAGTTCTGTAATTTTTATTGATGGCGGGTCATCAACGGATGAAATTCAACGTTCTGATGCTGAAATTTTAAAAGATGAAGTAAATTTTAATCCTACACAAGAGGTAGAAACTATTGAATTGCCTGAACCAATTGAGGAGTAAAAAATATTCTAGCATATGTAAATCCCGAACAGCATAATGTTCGGGATTTTTTTTGCAATCTTGTAAGAGTTAAGTTGCCTTATTGCTTATTCAAATGAATCTTACAAGCTATCATTAACGAATCAAACTTACACTTCCCTTTCTATCAACTACTTTGCCATCGAGATACTCTACGGAAACAAAGTATGTGTAAACACCTGGGTTCTGTAATTTTCCTTTAAATGTTCCGTCCCACCCAACTTCTTGATTAGAACTTTCAAATATCTTTTCTCCAATTCGATTAAATATTTGCATAGTCACATATTCTATGCCTTCACCATATACTTCAAATTGGTTATTGATCTGGTCGAAATTGCCCGGTGTAAAGGCATTTGGAATAAATAAGGCCAAGTTGTTTTCTACTATAATTATGGTACTTGCTGTGGCATTGCACAACTCGTTGTCATCGCCGTTGTAATATACGGTGACAGTATATTCTGTGTATGAATCATAAGTTAAAACAGTAGGATCTATGCAATCCGAGCAATTTAATCCAGTAGTCGGAAACCAGTTAACTTGGGCAATATCATTATTTGAGTAATTCGGGGATGTTATATTCAAGCTCAATTCAATACTTTCTTCCAACTGCAGTGTGGTATCTCCAGGAACTACCTCAAATGAGAAAAATGGCTGTTCATAGATGGTTGCTGTTGTTAAAGGAGATAAACATTCAATAGGAGAACCTAAGTCCTGAGCAATAATCTCATCATAGACACCCGCTGGTAAGTTGAAGAAATCAGGACTACTCTGGAAGGTTTCTCCTCCGTCAATTGAATAGGCAAATCCAAGCGTTGTTCCTCCATTGGCTGTAACGCTAATGGCTCCGCTTGCATCACCAAAACAATTAGTAGAATCTGCAATTGCACTAATATTTATAACCGGTGGTTCAACAATATTTATACTTCCAGAAATTGTACAACCATTGGCATCGGTAACGGTAACCTGAAAATTCCCTGGCGGAAGGGCGCTAGAAGTGGCAGTAGTTTGAGCTAGAGGATCGCTCCATAAATAGCTATATCCCGGAGTTCCTCCACTCACAGAAACCGATGCAGTACCATCGTTGTAGCCACCACAAGTAATATTCGTACTGTCCAAGTTAATACTTAATGGAGTGGTAGGTTCAGTAATATTTGCATTGCTGGTATAAATACATCCATTGGCATCCGTAACCGTGACAAGGTAATTCCCCGCACTTAAACCAGTGGCTGTAGCACCAATCTGATTGTTTGCTGCTGCATCCCATTGGAAAGTGAAAGGCGCTGTTCCGCCTGCACTAATACTCGCAGTTAAACTTCCATCATTTCCACCAAAGCAATTTACTGGATCTTCACTAAACGCGATAACCACAACTGCCGGCTCAGTAATAATTATATTTTGAGAAAGTAAACAGTTGTTTGCATCGGTTACTGTAAGGCTATAAGTCCCTGCTGCAATGTTTGCAAGATCTTCTGCTAATGAAGAAAAACCATTCGGTCCTGTCCAATTATAAGTATAAGGCCCTGTTCCTCCTGTAACACTGGCATCAATCGACCCGGTACTCGCGCCAAAACAAGTGGTGTTTGTTCCGTTTAAACTAATGCCCAGCGCAGTAGGTTCTGTAATCATTGCGCTGCTGGATATCGGACATCCATTAGCATCAGTTACCGTAAGTGTGTAGGTTCCAGCTCCTGCATTAAGTAAATCCTCATTCGTTCCACCACCATTTGTCCAGCTGTATGAATACGGTGCAGTTCCTCCTGAAGTACTTACCTGTATTTGACCCGTGCTTGCTCCATTACACAATACTTCGATTACACTATCTACGCTTAAACTTATCGAGTCAGTAGGTTCAGTTATAGTAACACTAATTGAATCTACACATAGATTGTTGTCTGTAACGATAACCGTATAGGCACCTGCTAACAAGTTAGACGCTGTGGCTGTGATTTGACCTGTACTCGTCCAGTCAAAGGTATAGGTAGGCGTTCCACCCGTTACATTTACCGTTGCAGATCCGTTATTCAAGCCATAGCAGCTTACATCTACTTGAGTGGTACTCAGACTAATTGCGCTTGGCTCGATAACTTCAATGCTATCTAAATAAACGCAGGATCTGGCGTCAGTTACCGTTATGTTGTACCAGCCAGCGCTTAATCCGCATATATCTTCAACATTATCACCATTAGACCATGCAATAGTATAAGGCGGTGTACCACCATTTATTGTAGCATCGATACAGGCACTTGTATCTCCATTACATGCAAGCGGAGTAGATACTAAGTCAATAGTGACAGCAGTTGGTTCAAAAATTTCCGAGGTGTCAGATACAGCACAACCATTAAAATCAGATACGGTTAAAATATATTGCCCGACAACTAAGTTTAATGCCGTGTCAATTCCGCTCACTGCACCTGCAGGTCCAGTCCAGGAGTATGTGTATGTAGGAGTTCCTCCAGATAATGAATCAATATAAGCTAAGCCCGAATTTTGACCGCCACATTGAACGCTATCTGAGGCTATATTTAAGAATAACGGTACAGGTTGATTGATGATTACGCTATCCGTATCTGCACAGCCATTGATGTCGCTTACCTCAACCCAATAGGTTCCTACAACAATATTTTCAATAGAAGGACTGACCTCGGTAGTGTTCCATAAATAAGAGTATGCCGGAGTTCCTCCGACTACATTGGCCACTAAGCTATCAATAGTGCCTCCAGCGCATAATACATTGCCAGGTACAGTTATCTGGACATCAAGCGCATCAGGTTGTGTCATGACGAAATTCACATAAGCTTCACAACCATTAGTGTCGATCACGTACGCTATATAACTTCCGGTATCTAAACCTGCAAAAGTTAAGCTCGATTGAAAATTTATACTGTCTAATGAGTATTGATAGGCTGCCTGGCCACCTGTAACTCCCAAGTCAACAGAACCATCAGCTGCTCCGAAACATGAGGGAGTATTTAGGTTGTCTACAAAAACTCCGAGTAGTGGAGTTTCAATAACTGTAATGTTGGTATCTAAAATACATCCAAAGTTGTCTACGATTCTAACGGGGTATATTGCTCCTGAAAGATTTGGATAGAACGTATTTCCTGATAGGTTAGTACCATTGTCAATACTGTATTGCAAAGGTGGAGTTCCGCCAGAAGCATACAAATCAATGGAGCCTAGATTGCCACAATTAGCATTTTCGACTAAAATAGAATCGATACTTATCAAAGCAGCACCACCAACAATATTCACTGTGTAAGAAGTATCGCAGTTGGTACTTCCGATTCGTATGTCATAATTCCCTCCCGCTAAACCAGTGAAAACATTTGATGCCTGATATGTTACTCCATCATCTATCGAATATTGGAGTCCGGCTGTTTGACCTGTGGTGAAAATACTTATAGCGCCTGAATTAGCTATACATATCTCGTCGACTAAAACTGTTGAATCAACGGTGAAACTTGAAATCCCTACAATGACAGAGTCATTAGCAAAACACCCATTGGCATTCGCTTCCAAGAAATACTGCGTGGCTGTATCAGGCGTAACTGTTGGATTCAAAAGCGTGTTGTCATCAATGGAACCATTATTTGGTGTCCAAGTGTAAACGATATTATTTGTTACCGTTGAAGAAGCTTGTAAAACCAAGCTTTCTCCGAGGCAAATACTCGTATCGGCACCTGCATCTACCTGTAATAGCTGATCAACATATACTGTAACGGTATCAAAATAAGTACAAGAATCCTCATTATTGATGACTGTCACGGTGTATTGTGTAGTGGTGTCAGGTGTGACAAGAGGTGATAAGGTATTTGAACCGAACAAATTGGTAGTAGGACTCCAAGAAACCGTTTGTGCGGTAGCACTATTCGTATTGGGAATGTAGCGGTAACCTCCATTGATTTCTTGCCAATTCGAATTGTTTCGGCCAGGAGTAGCTTGGCCTACAAAGCCCGTGCTATTCTCTATTCCTTGTGTGGCTGAAGGGTCACTTGCATCACTAGTGCAGTTTTCACAAATCAAATCAATGAAATTAGTCGACTCGTGCAAAATGATTTGTCCTTGCACAGGTTCTGTGCTTGGCGTCCCGCCGTTATGAACTAAATCGTATTCAAAAACCATTTTACGATTAGGTGCAGTACCTGTTACGAAGTAGTTGGACAATCCAGTAGAGTCAACTAAGTCATCCCACATGAGCGCAACGATATTGTTCGGTAGTAGGTTGGCCGGCATGGTTATATTATTGGCAAAAGATGGAAAGGCAGCGGAGCTCATAACTAAATAGCCATCAGCTGCCATACGAACATCCGTCACTGTTTGACAATAATACTCAAATGGGAAAGGTAAAGGAATAACAGCACTTGTTCCGTTATTGGCGTTAGAAAAACTGGCAGGTGTTGTCGAAGTGCTAAACTCTTTATAGAACGGAATAGGGAAGGAAGTGTAATTTTCTAAGCAATCTTGAGATATACCGGTTACATTGCCAAAAAGCTGATTGACCTCTCCTGGACAAACGGTATCTTTTTCGGCCACCGCATCTACTAGGTAAAAGGATAAAACAACCGAATCTGAACCACAGGCTGAGGTAACGGTGTAGGTGATATCTGGACCAGGGCTAGGCGGATTAGCAAAGGGAGTTTGACTGTTTGGGTCATCTAGGCCAATAGCTGGAGACCAAGTTACTGATGCCCATGGTGCAACTCCAGTCAAAGATAAAGTATCCCCAACCGCAGTTCCTTCGCAGGTGAAAATATCATCCATGGCCACAGTTGGATTTACATTTACCGTATAACTACCTATACAGGTGTCATCAATTCCATTGGTAAAGATTATCTCGTAGGTAGTGGTATCTGTTGGCGAAACATATAAAAGACTAGTATCTATTAGAACGCCATTCTGGTAGAAAGAGTATCCGGGATTGGCTAGATTGATTTGAATGTTATCCAATCCCCAGTGGTCACAACACGAACCAGAATTGTATTCCTGAATCCATTGGAATGAGGTGTTGGGTCCGTTGGCTCCAGCTGGAATGGGAATACAAACTGAATTCCAAACGGTATAAGGCGTACCAGAAGCGCTAAATGGTGGGTTAGTCATGGGGAAATTTGGCCCAGGATTACTTGGTAATTGTTCGCCATTCGGCATGAAATAGGTGATGTCTATCCATGTAGTACCGCCATCAGGAGAATATTGTAAAGTAATTCCCTCTTCTGATAAATCAGGTCCTTCTGCAATTCCAGAAGGCCCACCTTGTATGGCATAAACGAAATCGAAACAAATTTGTCCTCCAAAATTTACTGCAAAAGACGTGGTAACTAATGCCGCGGGTAAGACATTGGTTGCGCCCATCCAAAAGTATGTTCCTCCATCAGGGTTTCCTGATCCCGGAAACGGTAGACTTGGAATGAAGGGGTTGTTGTATACCGCGCCAGCAGTAGTTTGCCATCCTGGATCAGTTGGCCCTGTAGCCGAAAATTCCTCCGATATTGCGGGCGTAAACCCAGAAAGAAACACTTCAGCCGAGTCCCCACAATCTATCAATGAATCTACTAAGGCTATAGGCGCTAAAGTACATTGACTAAAGGAAGCAACATTTATTACGATGATACAAAAAACGGATATTAAAATCTTCTTCATACTACATTGATTGGACCGATAAAAATATCAATAAATGCCCGAATAACCAAAGAAGAAGATTGCTTACTAGTCATGAAATCGTAAACTTCATGTTGACTTATCAAATCCTAAATCAAATCAACACGAATTTGATGTCGCCCCCCTTCAAACTCGGCTTTTAAATACGCATTTAAAACGTCCTTGGCTTCTTCTTCAGATAGGTAACGTGCGGGTAGGCAGAGGATATTAGCATTGTTGTGTTGCTTAGCCAACGCAGCTATTTCTGGTTGCCATGCAATGGCAGCTCGGATATTTTTATGTTTGTTTGCCGTCATACAAACTCCGTTCGCACTTCCACAAATTAAAACACCTAGGCTAGTTGGTTCAGATGAAACTGCTTCAGCAACGGCATGAGCATAATTGGGATAATGAACCGATTCAGATCCAAAAGTGCCTTTGTCATCAACTTGGTATGTTAATTTTTTTAAGTATTGAATCAAAATTTCTTTTAAATCAAAACCTGCATGATCGGAGCCGATATAAATTTTCATGGTGATAATTATGGATTTATGCGTTGAGCAACTAAAATACTAAGTAAATACAAACAATACAAGGGTACGGTTACCATAAACATCGAAGCTACATCTGGTGGCGTAATAATGGCCGATAAAGTTATACAAGCAATAAGCGCATAACGCCAATATTCGCGCATCATACGTGCAGTAAGAATATTCATTTTAGCTAGTAAAAAAACGGCCATAGGCAATTGAAACATGATTCCACTAGCCAAAACTAGTGTACTCATAAAACTGATGTAGTTGGTCAATGTAAAGGTGTTGTTTACCAAGTTACTTACATTGTATTTGGATAGGAAATCAAGCGAAAATGGAGTAAGTACGTAATAGCCGAACAATACGCCGATAAAAAACAAAACAGCACTTCCTAAAATCGCTTTCCGAGAAGCTTTCACCTCATGCATGTGCAGGCCTGGACTAACAAACATCCATAGTTCCCAGACAAGATAGGGGAAGGCAATAATCAATCCGATAGCAAAGGCAATTTTGATATGGACCATAAACTGTCCTGCCATTTCGGTGTTAATGATAGTAAAGTCAAGATTACCTAGGCATAAGGCTTCAGACAAGCCCATGTTCTGAATAAAACTACACCACATCTCATAAGCGATAAAGTCTGGGTAGGTAGGAGCAAATATTATATTATCGAAGACAAACCCTTTAAAAATAAAGGAAAGCATGGCGAACAATACTACCACACCACTTGTTCGGAAAATTCGCCACCGAAGTTCTTCTAGGTGGTCAAAAAACGACATTTCCTTTGAGTCAGTCGACACTTATTCCTTATTTAGGATATTCATAATTTTGTCTAATTTTGGTGACAAGACAATCTCTGTTCTACGGTTAATCGCCTTTTCTTCGTTTGTCGTATTTTTGTTTAGTGGGAGATACTCTCCTCTGCCACTTGCTGAAACATTCTTTGGAGCTACGCCGCCCTCATTAGTAAGAATACGAACTACTGATGTTGCTCTTTTTGCACTTAAGTCCCAATTATCTTTAATCACACCTGTTCCATTATACGGAACATTATCTGTATGTCCCTCCACGACAATCGTGAAATCTTCCTGCCCCTTTAAGACTTGCCCAAGTTTGCTAATCGCATCAGCTCCCTTGGCATCGATGGTAAAGCTCCCTGAAGAGAATAATAACTTTTCTGAAAGCGAAACGTATAAACTGCCGTTCTTTTCCTCAACCGTAATCTCCTCAGATGAAAATCCCTTGAGCGCTTGTGCAATAGTTGTTTTTAGATTTTGTAAAGCGGCATCTTTTTCTTTTAGTCGACTTTCCAACTCAGCAATTCGAGCACTTTGAGCTTTATTTTCCTTTTCCATTAAGTTCAATTCTTCCATCCTTGCTTTGAGTTGGGCATCTAAGGCAGCTTGCTCAGCGGAAATTCCATCTAATTCCTTTTCTTTCAAAGCTAGTTTGTCTGCTAACATCTTTTGGTTGGAATTGGCTTCGTCTAATAAATTTTTCTTCGATGCAAACAACTCGTCATTTAAGATTTTATATTCATCTAGAAGTTTGGCAAGTTGATCCTTGGATAGACTTAGCTTGGCCATATCTATTTTCAAAGATTTTATCTCCTCTTTTAAAGCTTTATCTCTAGTCAAGCAATCCTCAAGTTCGCTGACTTTTTTTTCAAATTTGTTTTCTAAGTCAATTTTTTCGCTAAAGTACTTGTCACTTAGTGCATTCAGCTCATTGTATTTTTTTGCAGTAACACAAGAGCTTAGCCATATTAATCCTAAAAAAAGATAGAGTGTATTTTTCATGTAGAAACATTTTATCGCAAAAATAACAGAGATCTTATATAATTGGTCTATTTGTGCCAAAAATTAGAACTAAATGCATGCGAACAGCTAGAATAGATACCTTAGGAAGTTAGTTCATTCTTTTATTTATATTTTTTTATCAGTATTGTTTCTTGTTACAAACATATTCATTGTATTTAAGCCATACCTTAATAAGGTTTTTAAAGACACTCCATTCCAGCAAATTAGGTTTAGAACTTACTTTTTCATATTTTGTGTCATAAATACACTAAGTAAATTTTAAATGATGAAATCTTATAAGTTTATATTGTTATTAATGGCCTTGACTTTTCACTATGATTCCATCGGTCAATGCCTTGATACTTTCAATTTTGGTAATGATACATCAATTTGCATTGGCGAAAGCATTCCTTTGTCTCCAGGTCAATATGAGACGTATCTTTGGCAAGACAACTCAACAAATCCAATTTTTACTATTTCTAATCCTGGTGTTTATTTTTGTGCAACAGAAGAAGCAACAGGAAATAATTTGATAGCAAATGGAGATTTTGAATTAGGAAACACTTCTTTTACAACTGATTATACTTATTATCCTATTGCTGATGTTTTTGGTCCACAAGCATCATACGGAATTATCAATAATGCATTTACCTGGTTTAATCCGTTTAATGCTTGTACAGATCATACAAGTGGAAATGGTTTAATGATGGTGATAGATGGATCTTCAACTAATGGTGGAAATGATGCAATTTGGTGCCAATCAGTAGCTGTTCAAAATGGACAAAAATATCGTTTTACTTATTGGGTGCAATCAGTTACCAATTCGCCAATTTTAGCTAACATCCAAGTCCGATTTAATGGTGTTCCTCAATCTATAAATTTAGCACCAAACGGAGCTTGCTTATGGGAGGAAAGAACTTTGGATTGGGTAAGCAATACAACAGGTAATATTTCCATTTGTTTGTATGATTTAGAGTTAGCTGGTAATGGAAATGATTTTGCTATTGATGATGTTTCACTTGAATTAGTTTGTGAATATTCAGATACAATCATAGTTTCTATAGGAGAATCGGATACTACCATAAATTCAGTTCAAATTTGTAATGGGGATAGTGTATTCTTAGCGAATGAATGGCGTTCAAATGAAGGTAGTTATTTTGAGGTGTTAAGCGTTAGTGATTGTAGTGATGTAGTTGAATACCAATTATCTTTTTTCTCTACAGATACTGTGGTAATAAATGATACTATTTGTCAAAATGATAGTATTTTTTTACAGAACAATTGGCAATATACAGCCGGAGTTTACTACGAATCAGTAAGTGGAATTCCTTGTGATTACATCCAACAAACCATTCTTGCCCTTACTCCATTGGATACTGTAAAAAATCAAGTAATTATTTGTCAAGGTGATAGTGTAATGATAAATGGAAATTTTGAAACGAATGAAGGATTTTACTTTAATGAACAAGGCACATCCTCGTGCAATCAAGTAATTGAAACACAACTTATCTTACAAGATCTGCCAAATGCTAATGCGGGCAATAATATACAAGTTGAATTAGGTGAAGAAATCACATTGTTTGCACAAGACATACAATCATCATCTATTTATTGGGAAGTTAATAGTGGTTTTGTCGATTCAACTGAATCTATTTCAATTCAAATAAATGAAATTTTGACTCTTGTTTATTTAAACGTGTCAGATAGCTTATGTAGTAATAAAGATACTATTATAGTATATGGAATACCTAATAGTTTTGAAATTAGAGTACCTGATGCTTTTAGTCCAAATAATGATGGAGTAAATGATCAATTTGGAGTGGTAAATTATCAAGATTATAACTCAATTTATATGAAAATTTACAATCGATGGGGAGAGTTAATATTTTCTGAAAAAGGAGATAATCCTTCATGGAATGGCATGGTTAAAAATGATAGAAGTGCAATGGATGTATTTGTATTTGTTATTGAAGGGTATCTCATAGGAAGAGTAAAGCCGATGATTAAAACAGGAACATTACAGTTAATTCATTAATAGTCATTTGGAAAGATAATCATTGTAGATAGTGAATCTTTGAGATTTTAAATCTTTGTTGTTCACCACACAAAGTGGATAACATTCAGGTAAATTTCTTATTCTATCAGCCGATAGTTTATTCTATATTTGGTTTATGAAAGTAGACCGAAAAAAACCATGGACTAATCACATAGTTTTAATTTTTATTCTTGGATGCGTCAACATGCAAGTATTGGCACAACCGCAAGACCCTATGGCCGATGGGCTTCAGAAAGGTAGCCTAAGAAAACATTACAAGCTTGCCAAAAATCAGTATTTGTCGGGGGAGTATTTTGAAGTATTGGAAACTTGCCAATCAGCCTTAAAAAAATCATTAAAAAAGAAGAAAGTGGCTAAGTATAGTCATTTGGCAGGCAACGCTGCTTCAACCTTGAGAGATTATTCTTTAGCTGAATATTACTTTAACAAATGCCTTGATCAACAACTCGATAAAAAGAAATATGACCTGGCTTATTTTCACCTTGCGCAGTCTTTAAACTACCAATCAAAGTACGAAGAAGCGAAACAATGGTATGGGAAATTTATTCATAAAGCAGAGAGTAACCAAAGTCTTTCAGTTGAGAAATCTAAAGCAAGAATCGCATCGAAAGGATGCACGTATGCTATGGAATATTCGATTGAGGAGCCTCTTTTTATTGTGAAAAATCCTGGAGATAATGTCAATGGGCCATATGCTGAATTTGGGCCAGAATTGAGGGGCGAAGAGTTGATTTACTCTAAGATTAAAAGCAAGAATTCAAATAAATTCAATGATCAATTGGCGAAGCTTTATGTTGCTCAATTGAATGATTTGAATTACGAGATTGCTAAAGAATTTTCATCACTTCTAGGCGAGAATGACGACTATATTTGTAATCCGAGTTTTAGCACAGATAATAAAACCCTTTATTTTGTAAAGTGTACTTTCGTCAATCAACTAGAAAAGCGTTGTGCTATCTACCAAAGTAAATTGATTGATGGTATTTGGGCTAAGCCTGAAATCTTATCCGAAGGAATTAATCAAGAAAATAGTTCATCCTCTCATCCACAATTGGTCAGCGATATGAATGGGTCAACTCGCTTGTATTTTACTTCTGATCGCGAAGAGGGGCGTGGAGGAACAGATATTTGGTATGCCGATATGAATGAACATGGTGCATTTGGTCGCCCAAGAAATGTTGGATACCCCATAAATACACGATTTGACGAAACATCTCCCTTTTATCATTCTGCTTCGAATACGCTTTATTACAGCTCAGATGGAGAAATTGGTTTTGGTGGTTTAGATGTTTTTGCCGTTCAGCGAACAGCTGACGGCTGGAGTGAGCCAGTGAACATGGGCCTTCCAGTAAACTCAAGTGTGGATGACTATGATTTCATCCTTGATGAAAAGGAGGAGCTAGGTTTTATGGTTTCTAATCGTTTGGGGACAATAACCGAAACAAATCCGACCTGTTGTGACGATATTTTCGAACTGCGTTCAACGCATATTGATTTATATGTTTCAGCTAATGTTTATATAGAAACTGAAACAGAGCGAATGCTGAGCAAGAGTGCTCAACTTATATTAGGGGATTTAAATACGGGCATTGTAGATTCTATCTTAACTGCAGATGGAGGTGCTTTTCGTTTAGCAGAAGGTAGCGACTATCGTTTAATCGCCAAGGAAAAAGGTTTTAAGGCCACAAGTATTGAATTCTCAACAGCGGGAATTGTTTTCTCTGATAGCTTGCTCTTTGATTTATTTATTAATGAACCCGATGATTTTTTAGGTATTATTTATTATGAGTTTGCTGAATCGAAATTAACTGCTGAAGCTCCAGCCACTTTACATGCGATTATTGAGTTTTTAGAGATACATCCCAAGTCAATGATTGAAGTTTCTGCGCATACGGACAATAGAGGAAGCGCGGCATTTAACTTGGCTCTAAGTAAGGAACGATGTGAGGCTGCGGTTAACTTTCTTATTCATGAGGGAATTGATGAATCAAGAATTTCTATGCATTGGTATGGGGAAACCAAACCTATAGCGCCTAATTATCTGCCCGATGGCTCTGACAATCCGGAAGGACGGGCATTGAATCGACGAACCGAATTTAAAATCACTAATTAAATCTAGAATTTCTCTACGTAAATGGCTTTCAGATTAAAAAGTAAATCTCTTAGGCGAGCAGCTTCCAGGTAGTCTTTTTGACCGGCAGCTTTCTTCATAGCCTTTTCTACAATATCCATTTGTTTTTCCAAATCTTTAGCATTTTGGTATTCAGTTATACTTTCTGCAGCAACAGCAAATGAGTCATCCGTAATAAGTTCTTTTTTACCTGTCTGCATAAAGTCTAGAACGGAACCTGATTTAATTATTTCTTCCCGCGACTTAAAAACGGTTTCAGGTGTGATTCCATGCTCCGTGTTATATTGTATTTGCTTTTCTCTTCTGCGCTCTGTTTCATCTATGGTTTCCTGCATACTTCTGGTTATCTTATCTGCATACATGATCACAAATCCTTCGGAATTACGCGCCGCTCTACCCGCTGTTTGTATCATGCTTCGCTTGTTTCTCAAGAAACCTTCTTTATCCGCATCCAAAATGGCAACAAGAGAAACTTCAGGTATATCTAGACCTTCTCGCAACAAGTTAACACCAATCAATACATCAAACTTTCCCAATCGCAGATCTCGAATGATTTCTACGCGTTCAAGGGTGTCAATATCCGAGTGTATATAACGACAACGAACGCCCATTTTAGCAAAATACTTGGCTAGCTCCTCCGCCATTCTTTTAGTTAATGTAGTAACTAATACGCGCTCATTTTTCGCTCTTCTTTTTCGAATCTCCTCCAACAAATCATCAATTTGATTGAGCGTTGGTCGAACTTCTATTTTGGGATCCAATAAGCCTGTCGGACGAACCACTTGCTCAACCACAACACCTTCTGTTTGTTCTAATTCATAATCACCTGGTGTCGCGCTCACAAAAATACTTTGGTTCATCATTCCTTCAAATTCCTGAAAGTTCAACGGACGATTATCTAGTGCTGCAGGTAGACGAAATCCGTATTCTACAAGATTGGTTTTCCTCGAACGGTCACCTCCGTACATGCCTCGTACTTGAGGTAGTGTAACATGGCTTTCATCGATCACCATCAAAAAATCATCTGGGAAATAATCCAGTAAACAGAAGGGACGTTCACCTTCATTTCTTTTGTCCAAATAGCGCGAATAGTTTTCAATTCCCGAACAATAGCCAAGTTCTTTAATCATCTCAATGTCAAACTCCACCCTCTCTTTTAATCGAGCTGCTTCAAGTTGTTTATCGATACTGTTGAAGTAAGCTATTTGTTTTTGTAGGTCATCCTGGATTTGATTGATAAGTGAAGTCATCTGGTTTTTCGGTGTAACATAGAGATTGGCCGGGAAAATAGTGATGTCTTCCAGTTCTTCTTCCGTTTTGCCAGACTCAATATCGAAGCGCGATAATTCCTCAATCTCATCACCGAAGAAAGTAACGCGATAACCATAATCAGCGTAAGGTACATTGATATCTACAACATCGCCCGTTACGCGGAAAGTTGCACGAGCAAAATCGCCTATCGTTCGGCTATACAAAGAGGAAACCAAATCATAGAGAAAAGTATTCCGACTTAAAATTTGTCCAATGTGTAGTTTGATAATACCGTTTCCAAAGTCTTTTGGATTTCCCATCCCATATATACAGGAAACCGAGGCTACAACTACAATGTCTCGTCGTCCCGAAAGGAGGGAGGCGGTTGCACTTAGCCTTAGCTTATCAATTTCTTCATTGATTTGTAAATCTTTTTCTATGTACGTATCGGACGTTGGCATGTAGGCCTCTGGTTGGTAGTAGTCGTAATAGGACACAAAGTATTCAACCGCGTTGTTAGGAAAAAACTGCTTGAATTCGCCATACAATTGTGCTACAAGTGTTTTGTTATGGGTTAAAATAAGCGTCGGTTTTTGAACCCTTTCTATCACATTAGCGATGGTGAAAGTTTTACCTGAACCTGTCACGCCCAACAAAGTTTGAGCATCTTGCTGGGTTTCAATGCCTTTAACTAGTTCATTGATTGCTTTGGGTTGATCACCTTTGGGTTTAAACTTGGATACTAGCTCAAAATTCATAGCTTGTAAAAATGAGTAAATTCTATTACTTCAGTTGTCTTTTTGCTTGAAAATAATTTTTTCATTTGCTTCAAACAATAAGTTTTTTTTAGTTGCCGTTCTTAAGGCATACAAAACCAAAATACGCTGTATGAATAGAAATTTTACGCTGAACGATTTATTCTTATATTACTACAACGAACTTCCTCAAGATGAAGTTCAGGCTTTTAAATTGCAACTCCAATTTGATTCAAATCTCCAGGATGCTTACCAAAGTTTGCAAGAAACTGCTAGAATGCTTAATTCAATAAAGGAGAAGCCAAGCGATGCAAGTATTCGTTTAATTTTAGATTATAACAGGAAGAATAGCAGTGAGTTAGAGGCTATTTGATTACGCCACTTTTACGAGTTTACTTAATTTTGATTTATTTAATTTCTCTTTGGCGTAATCTAAGGTAACTTCGAATGATTGCACATCTTCAGAAGGAAGTTCGAACATCGCATCTGTAATGATGGCCTCGCAGATTGATCGTAAACCTCTTGCCCCCAACTTGTATTCTAGGGCTTTATCTGTTATGAATTCAAGCGCCTCGCGGGAGAATGAGAAGTCGATTTTATCCGTTTCGAACAACTTTTTATACTGCTTTGTCAAGGCATTTTTTGGCACAGTTAATATGTTGAATAGTGCTTCCTTATCTAAAGGGTTGAGGTGAGAGACAACGGGAATACGTCCGATGAGTTCGGGGATTAATCCAAAAGTTCTTAAATCCTCTGGATTAATGTATTGTAAGAGATTTTCTTTATCAACGACTCCAGCATCTTTTTCAGTACTTCGAAATCCGAGTACTGAAGTATTTATCCGTTTGGCAATATTCTTTTCAATTCCGTCGAAAGCGCCACCGCAAATGAATAAGATGTTTTGAGTATTGATTTTTACCATTTTCTGATCAGGGTGTTTTCGCCCACCTTGGGGTGGGACAAGCACTTCAGTGCCCTCTAACAACTTGAGCATGGCTTGTTGTACACCTTCACCCGAAACATCTCGAGTGATTGATGGGTTATCCGACTTCCTTGCAATCTTATCGATTTCATCGATATATATTATTCCACGCTCGGCAGCCTGAATGTCGTAGTTGCAGACTTGCAACAATCGGGACAAAATACTTTCTACATCCTCACCCACATAGCCTGCTTCTGTAAACACAGTGGCATCCACAATGGTGAAAGGGACGTTTAAAAAGCGCGCAATAGATTTAGCAAGAAGTGTTTTCCCTGTTCCTGTTCTCCCCACTAACAAGATATTAGATTTCTCAATTTCAACATCCTCATTAGCCCGTTGATTCAATCTTTTGTAATGGTTATAGACAGCAACCGCGATAACCTTTTTCGCTTCTTCTTGGCCAATAACATATTGGTCAAGAAAGGCGGATATATCTTTCGGTTTAACAGATTTTGGTAAAGAGAATCGATAGTTGCCAGCCTCTGATTTATTCAATTCCTCATTGACGATAATTCGGGCTTGCTCAACACAATTTTCACAAATGTTTGCATCCAAACCAGAGACCAATAGTTTAGTCTCATTTTTTGGTTTTCCACAAAAAGAACAAGTTGATATTTTATCCGATTTACTCACGGGAGCTTTTCTTGAGATTATTTTTTTCGAATCAAAACTTCGTCAATCATGCCATATTCCATGGCTTCAGGAGCGCGCATCCAAAAATCACGGTCAGAGTCCTTTTCGATTTTTTCAAAAGGCTGCCCTGAATGCTCACTCAATATGGTATAGAGTTCTTTCTTGATTTTTCGAATTTCGTTGATGGTAATTTGAACATCACTTGCTTTACCACCGGCGCCACCTAAAGGCTGATGAATCATTACTCGGCTATGCGGCAGGGCGGTTCGTTTTCCTTTGGTTCCTGCACAAAGCAACACCGCACCCATGGAGGCAGCCATACCCGTGCAAATTGTTGCAACATCTGGTAAAATATACTGCATCGTATCGTAGATACCTAATCCTGCATATACGCCTCCACCAGGACTATTAATATAAATTTGAACGTCACTCTTGGAATCGATGGATTCTAGGAAAAGTAACTGTGCGGTTACAATATTCGCCACCGTATCATCGATAGGTACACCTAGAAAGATAATGCGATCCATCATCAAGCGAGAGAACACATCCATAGCCACAGCATTCATTTTTCGTTCTTCAATAATATTGGGCGTAATCATGTAATTGTGTATCGATGAATAATCATCATAGACAGAACTACTGATTCCTTGATGTTTAACCGTAAAATCTCTTAATTCTTTTTCAAAATTCTTCATAGTCTTAGCTACTGTTGTTTGTAAAATTCTTCTAAGCTAACTTTTTTATCCTTAGTTTTTATCTGTCCTTTGAAGTAATCAAACAATTTTTCCTCTAGCAAGGTTTCTCTCGTTTGGCTCGCATGGTCTCTTTTAGCCATCATGCTGGCAACAAATTTATCCATTTCTTCTTGCGGCATATTAGGAATGCCGTATTGGGCCATTTGCTGACGAACTTGTTCGGCTGTGCGTTCCTTCACTTCATCCATGCTCACATCCACATTATTTTCTTTACTCACTTTTTTTACAATCAAACTCCATTTTAGGTTTTTGACAAAAGCGGGATATTCCTTTTCAATTTGCTCCTCTGAAATAGGCTTTTCGTTGGTTAATTGAATCCATCTCTTAAGGAATTCATCGGGTAAACTAATCTCTGTTTTTTCGATTAAGGTTTCAGCCAGTTTATTATACAAACGTTTGTCTTCTTCCTTTTCAAAATAGGCTTTCACTTCCTCTTTGATTTTAGCGCGAATCCCGTCTTCATCCTTGACATCCGTATCCGGACCGTATACTGTTTTCAGGAATTCTTCATTGATTTCAGCAGGGATTACTCGTTTTACGTCAATTAAGGTAGCTCTAACTACAGGTAAAGTTTCTGGTGTTAAGTCAAGGTTCAAAATCTGCTTAGCTAATTCTTCTTTTGTTTTTTCGAATGTTTTTTCCAAGTCAGTAATGTCAACAGTTTCTCCTTTTTTGGATGATTTTACAGCCTTCTGAATTTTATTGTCTTTAAGCATGTCTAGGGCAATCGGAGCACTGTGACTAATACCATCCGCTTTCACATTCCCTTCTTCGTCTAATTCGTCAAATTGAAGTGTGAGCATGTCGTCATCTTCCATCTTGCCAACAACTTCTTCAACCTTTCCATAACGCTTTCTTACGCGCTCAAGCTCCTCATCGATAAGCTTCTTTTCAATATCAATTACCTCTCGTTCTAGCGTAGGCTTATTTTTTAAAAAATCTAGGTCAAAGGCTGGTGATAATCCAATTTCATATTCAAAATCAAAGTCTTTCAGGCTGTTGATTTCGATATCAAACTTTTGGCCATGTTTTGGTAAGGGATTGCCCAATACATCCAATTGCTTTTCGACAATGTAGTTGTTCACTTTTTCATTCAATAAATCATTTATGGTATCCGCAACGATGTGGTTACCATACATCTTCTTGATGATCCCCATGGGAACATTTCCTTTCCTGAATCCTTTCAAATCTACTTTTTTCCGATATTGATTGAGGGATTGCTGTATTTGCGGTTCGTAATCTTCTTTCTTAACTTGAAGTTTAATAATAGCATTTAAGCTATCTACGTTTTCTTGAGTGATTTCCACAGATAGAAGTTTTAATTAAAAATATTTGTGAGACTTTCATTTAAAGAGTGCGGGTAAAGGGAGTCGAACCCCCACGCCTCGCGGCACTAGATCCTAAATCTAGCGTGTCTACCAATTCCACCATACCCGCATGTTATGAACTTCGCTTTTAAAGCGGCTGCAAAGATAATATTTATTTAAATTTTAGTGGCATTATTCCTTTTTTCTTTCTTTTTTTTTCGAATTCAACTAAAAGCATGTTTTTGTTGATCTTTATTCATTAGTTTAGCACAATACAAAACGTTTTTTCTTTATATGCCTGAAACTAGGGACCTTAGCTTAACCGGAGAGGAAAAAAAAGAGATTCTTAAAGAATATAAGCATTTGCTTGCCAACGCGCAGGATAAATTGCAAAAAAGGGATATCGAGCGTATTCGTCAAGCTTTTGAAATGGCGATTGAATATCACGCAGGAATGCGGAGAAAATCAGGCGAGCCCTACATATATCATCCCATAGCTGTTGCAAGAATAGTCAGCGAGGAAATAGGATTAGGAACAACCTCCATTATATGCGCGCTCTTGCACGATACGGTGGAAGATACGGAGTTGACATTGGACGATGTCGAAAACGCCTTTGATAAAGAAACGGCTAAAATTATTAATGGTTTAACCAAAATTTCGGGCGTTTTCGATTTGAATAGCTCCATTCAAGCTGAAAATTTCAGGAAGCTGCTTCTTACACTTACGGATGATATCCGAGTTATTTTGATAAAACTCGCGGATCGTTTGCACAACATGCGAACCCTTAGTAGTATGTCAAGGGATAAGCAGTTAAAAATTGCTTCTGAAACCGACTTCTTGTATGCTCCGATAGCGCATAGGATGGGTCTGTATAAAGTAAAGTCTGAGCTTGAGGATTTGTCTATGAAATATCGTGAGCCTGACATGTATAAGTTTATTGCCAAGAAGCTGAATGAAACCAAACGTTCACGTTCGAGATTTATAAACAACTTTATTCATCCGTTGAAGGAATTGTTTGAGGAAAAGAGGATAGATTTGGACATCTACGGTAGGCCAAAATCAATACATTCCATATGGAATAAGATGAAAAAGCAGGGCGTGAGCTTTGAGGAGGTTTATGATCTTTTTGCGATTCGCATCATTGTAAATAGTACGGAAAAATCAGAGAAAAGCGATTGCTGGAATGTGTATTCCGTAATTTCTGATTTGTATCGGCCGAACCCCAATCGCCTACGCGACTGGATTTCTAATCCGAAGTCTAATGGCTATGAGGCTCTTCATACTACTGTAGTGGGCCCTAAAGGGAAGTGGGTGGAAGTACAAATTCGATCCAAGAGAATGCACGAAATTGCTGAGAAAGGGGTTGCGGCTCACTGGAAGTATAAGGAGGGGGGAGATTCAGGGGCTTCGGATGATGGGATAGATCAATGGCTGGCGAGTATTCAATCCTTGTTGAATGATAAGGAACAGAATGCGCTGGAAATGGTAAATAATTTCAAAATGAACTTATTCAGTTCTGAAGTTTTTGTTTTTACACCTAAAGGCGATTTAAAGCGATTGCGACGAGATGCTACGGCACTTGATTTTGCTTACGATGTTCACTCTGATATCGGGAATAAATGTATTGGCGCAAAGGTGAATCAAAAGTTAGTTCCTTTAAGTTATGTCTTGAAGACAGGGGATCAAATTGAGATTCTGACTTCGAAAAAACAAAAACCAAGCGAGGATTGGTTGAGTTTTGCAGTGACTGGCAAGGCAAAAAGTGCGATCAAGAAGGCAGTTAATGAGGAGCTTAGAGCCTTAGCTGAAGACGGGAAGCAGATTTTAGAGCGAAAGTTTAAGCAACTTAAAATTAAATCCAATGATGAAAACTTTTGGACGATAACGAATTATTTCAAATTCAACTCACCACTGGATTTATTTGTTGCGGTATCTAAAAACAAGATCAAAGTTGGCGATTTGAAAAACCTGGAGGTTGTGCATGGGGTGGTTAAGGCGCGCAAACCAAAAATTCAAGATAAAAAAGATAACTTCGAGGAAACCGTTGCGAAAACGCTATCCAAGAATGCGGAACTGATTATCATGGGGCAAAGTTCTGATCAGTTGGATTACAGTTTTGCTCCCTGTTGCAATCCGATTCCAGGCGATGATGTTTTTGGCTTTATTACCATAAACGATGGAATAAAAATACATCGAACCAATTGTCCGAATTCCGTACAACTGATGTCGAAATACAGCTATCGGGTAGTTAAAACAAAATGGAATAACCAACGCGATGTGGCTTTCTTGGCGGGACTCAAGCTACATGGAATAGATAGTATGGGTATTATTAGTAAAGTATCAGAAATTATTACTAACAACTTAGATATTAATATGAAGTCAATTTCTTTCGAAAGTAAAGACGGCATATATGAAGGGAAGATTATGTTGTATGTTACTGATAGTGAGCAACTTGAAATTGTTATTAGTAAAATGAAAGCGATTGAAGGGCTAGTTTCTATAACGCGTTTTGAAGTAGAAGAAGAACAGAGTGTATAAATGTTAGTAGTTTTAATAGCTTAGCTTTTAAAAAGACTTAAATTTGCAGGGTGTTAGCCAATACAGATACTATAGATGCGGTGAAGGATATTTTTTCCACTTATTTGGAAAAGAATGGACTTAGAAAAACCTCTGAACGATTTGCGATACTCGAAGAAATTTATTCCAGAGAAGATCATTTTGAGGCGGAAACATTGTATATTGACATCAAGAATAAAAATTTTAATGTTAGTCGTGCTACTGTATACAACACCTTGGACTTGTTGAATTCATGTGATTTAATTCGCAAGCATCAGTTCGGAAAGAACTTGGCGCAGTATGAAAAGTCTTATGGTTACAAGCAGCATGATCACATTATATGTGCTAAATGCGGAAAAGTTGTGGAGTTTTGCGATCCTCGGGTTCAGCAAATTAAGAACCTAATGGGCGGCTTACTAGATTTTGAAATTACACACCACTCGCTTAACTTGTTCGGTTATTGTAGTGGATGTCGAAGTAATAAAAAGAACAAAAAGAATAGTGACAATGGAAATTAATCGAATTATACAAGATAATATTACCATCCTTGAGTTGAGTGGTAATTTGCTCGGAGAGAAAGATACTGTACCTATTTTAGAAGCAGTTGGATTAAGCTTGGAGAATAACAGTAATCAGTTTGTTATTGACTTAGGTGGAATGCATTACATAAATAGTACCGGATTATCTGTATTTCTTAACATCCTTACCAAAAGTAAAGGTGCTGGTGGAGGACTGGTTTTGGTTGCTATTCCAGAGCAATTGAATAATCTATTAAACATAACCAAGCTTTCAGAAGTGTTCCCGAAGGCGGCATCTGTAGAAGAAGCTATCGCTTCATTTTAAACCGAAATACATGAATGTAGACGTATTAATTGGTATGCAATGGGGTGATGAAGGTAAAGGCAAAATTGTCGACTATCTTACCCCTAACTATGATATTATTGCCCGTTTCCAAGGTGGTCCAAATGCGGGTCATACGTTGGTAGTCAACAATGAAAAGATTGTTTTACATACTATTCCTTCTGGAATATTGCATGACAACACATACAATCTTATCGGTAATGGAGTAGTAATTAATCCGATTACCCTTTGCAAGGAGATTAGCCAAGTAAAATCTTGGGGTGTTGATATTGAGAAGTATTTATTGCTTGCAGAAAAGGCTCATCTGATTTTACCCACCCATAAAGTGCTTGATGCGGCTTCCGAAGCAGCAAAAGGTAAAGCAAAAATCGGTTCTACTTTGAGAGGTATCGGTCCCACGTATATGGATAAAACAGGTAGAAATGGTTTGCGTGTGGGAGATGTGCTGACACCTGATTTTAAGGAAAAGTATGAAAAACTAAAGGCCAAACATCTTCAAATTATTCAGATGTACGATTTTGAATTCGACATTGCTGAAGAAGAAAGAGAATGGTTTGAAAGCATAGAGGAATTGAAGCGTTACACAATTGTTTCCGGAGAATATTATGTGAATAATGCACTCAGCCAGGGGAAAAAGATATTGGCAGAAGGCGCTCAGGGATCTATGCTTGATATTGATTTCGGAACATATCCTTTCGTTACTTCTTCTAACACGATTACAGCGGGAGCATGCAATGGCCTGGGTGTTGCACCGAATAAGATTAAGGAAGTAATTGGAATTTCCAAAGCATATTGTACACGGGTAGGTAGTGGACCTTTCCCGTCAGAATTACATGATGCGGTTGGTGAACAGATTCGGTCTGCCGGGCATGAGTTTGGCGCTACAACTGGTCGTCCTCGTCGATGTGGCTGGATAGATCTTGTTGCATTGCGCTATGCGGCATTCTTGAATGGGGTTACACAAATAGCGCTTACAAAGGCTGATGTGCTTAATGATTTCGATGAAATTATGGCATGTGATACCTACACGGTAAATGGTAAGGTGACCAATGAATTGCCTTTTGAATTGAATGACGATATTCAATGTAATTACAAGAGTTTCAAGGGATGGAAGCAAAGTTTAGAGGAAGCAAGCTATGATTCTTTGCCGAGTCAGTTACAAGAATATGTAAGTTTCTTAGAATCCTACATGGGGATTCCGGTAAGTATGATTTCGACTGGACCTGAACGAGAAAAGTTGCTAATCAAACAAGCCCAGCTCGTTTAGCTTATGCAGGAAAAGAGTAGTTTTCCGATAACAAATCTCCCCAATTTTAAGCTAAAATTATTACAATGGGCGCAGCAATTTGAAGTCGCCATCTGTCTGGATAGTCATGACTCAGATTCACCGCACCGGCGTTTGGATTATCTCGTTGCTGTCGATGCCATTCGCACTCTCGATGTACATGATGAAGCCAAGCAGTTTGAAGCACTTAAGCAGTTTCAGGAGGAGGCTCAGGATAAAATCTTTGGTTATATATCCTACGATGTAAAGAATCAAATTGAAAACTTACATTCGGACAACCGGGATGAACTGAATTTTCCTTCCATGTATTTCTTTGAACCCCGCTATGTGTTTGAGATAAAAGGAGGGCAGTGTGCAGTAAACAGATCTACACTCGAGGCGCTGCATTTGCTTGATTTAATCGAGCAGCAAGCTATAGAAAGCGATGATTGTAATCAGGATTTAGATTGGGAAACTCATATATCTAAAGAGGAATATTTAAAGAGTGTAAAAGAAATACAACAGCATATCATCAATGGTGATGTATATGAATTGAATTTTTGCCGTGAACTTTCATGCTACCCGAAAGAGTTTAATGCATTACATGTTTTTAATAGAATTAATGCTAAAGCCAAAGCGCCTTTTTCGGCTTTTCTTCAATTTGGCCATCGCTTTGTCTTGAGTTTCTCTCCGGAACGTTTTATACAACATGAAAATGGCAAACTCTTATCTCAACCCATCAAGGGAACGGTGGGCAAAGGGCAGAATGCCGCGGAAAATCAAGAACTAAAGCAGGTTTTGTTGAATGATGAAAAAGAACGTGCTGAAAATGTGATGATTGTCGATTTAGTACGAAATGATTTTGCTCGAAGCGCTATTCCAGGTACTGTCAAAGTAGATGAATTGTTTGGAATCTATGAATTTGAGAATATTATTCAAATGATTTCAACAGTTAGTGCTACTTGCCGTAAAGATATTCATCCATTAGAGGCGCTGAAAAATGCTTTTCCTATGGGGAGTATGACGGGCGCTCCTAAGATTCGCGCTATGCAATTAATCGAAGACTTTGAAGTCAATAAGCGAGGAGTTTATTCTGGTGCTTTAGGTTATATTGACGCTAATGGAAATTATGATTTCAATGTACTTATCCGGACCTTACTCTACGATGCAGATAAAAAGTATTTATCGCTTCATGTTGGTGGGGCAATTACCTACGATTCTATTCCCGAAAAAGAATGGAATGAAAGTGAGTTAAAAGCAAAATCTATTTTAAATTTTTTATAAAATTGTCCGACCTCTTATTTATATTTGTTCTAAATAAGAATTTTAGTGACTGTCTTTGATTCATTTTTGCCATCATCGGGATTTTTGGAAACTCTTCCAAAGGCAATGGATAGTCTAAATACTTGTTGCAAGAAAAAGAATAAATGCTGCAAGAAATACAAGCGTAAAACAAAACCTTGTAAGAAATGCCCTAAGTTTTAGTTAAACATTTACGTATCTTCGAGGTCAAATCAAATAACTACAGTATTTATGGCAAAATTGTTTGGCAAGAGCGAATTAGCATTTTTCGAGAAGTATATTAACAACGCTGCACCCACAGGTTATGAGTGGAACGGTCAAAAGATTTGGTTGGATTTCATTCGTGAGTATATTGATACGCATCAGGTAGATAACTACGGAACGGTATACGGTATCATTAATCCAGAAGCGCCGTTTAAGGTGGTGATTGAGGCGCATGCTGATGAAATTTCTTGGTACGTAAGCTACATTACTGAAGACGGATTCATCTATGTTAAGCGCAATGGAGGTTCAGATCATATGATTGCTCCTTCCAAACGAGTTAATATCCATACCAAGAAAGGCTTTGTTCCTGCGGTTTTTGGTTGGCCTGCGATTCATACGCGTCGCGGAGGAACTAAAGATCCTGAATTGCGAACAGACACTATTTTTCTCGATTGTGGAGCTAAATCCAAGGAAGAAGTTTTAAAAATGGGTATTCACGTGGGAAGTGTAATCACTTACCAAGATGAGTTTACAGTGCTAAACAAGAAATATGCAGTTGGTAGAGCTCTAGATAATAGAGCAGGAGGAGTTGTAATTGCTTTGGTTGCCAAGATGTTGAAAGACAACAAGAAGAAATTACCTTTTGGTTTGTACATCGTCAATTCTGTGCAAGAAGAAGTAGGTCTGCGTGGTGCTGAAATGATTACCCAAACGATTAAGCCGAATGTGGCAATCGTCACAGATGTAGCACATGACACTACAACGCCGATGATTAACAAAAAGTCGGAAGGTGATTTTAAATGTGGTAATGGACCTATTGTAACTTATGGACCAGCGGTTCATAATAAGTTGTTAGATTTAATCATTGATACGGCTGAGGATAAGAAAATTCCTTTTCAACGTGATGCAGCTTCTAGAGCAACAGGAACGGATACGGACGCTTTTGCTTATTCCAATGGAGGTGTGCCAAGTGCATTAATTTCTTTCCCATTGCGATACATGCACACGACTGTTGAAATGGTTGAGCTAGAAGATATGGAGAATGCTGCGCGTTTGATTTATGAGACTCTATTGAAGCTTACTCCAGACTTTAATTTCAAATACTTGGATTAAACGCCTTAATTATCGATGGCATCAAAACCTTGGCAAATCGCTAGACCAGTCGTTGATGTTGTCGTGTTTTCAAATACTTGGATTAGTCTCGGTGCACTGAGCTTGTACTTGTCGGTTTGTTTGGCTATTGGAATCTCACCAATTACATACGAAGCCCTTCTGGTTTTTTCTAGCTCCTTTATAGCTTACAACCTACTTAAACTTAAAGGGCTCGAAGATTCGCGCAATACGAGCAAATTTCATGTGTGGTTGCGTGATCATCGAATACTAGTTTATGTTTTGATGTTTTTAGCCAGTATAGCTTTACTATATGCACTAATCCATATTTCATTTGCCCAATGCGTGGTACTTGCTTTAAGCGTTTCTTTCTCTGTGATATATATAGGCTTTGAGCGATTTAATCTACGAGCTTTCTGGTTTTTGAAAACACAGATTGTAGCTTTGGTATGGACGCTTTTTATAATGGGAATAGCGCTGATAAACATTTATCAGCATATACCACCAGTTAAATTGGCCTTACTCTCTGCAGGAATATTCTTTTTTATTTTGGGCCTTACCATTCCTTTTGACATAAGAGATTGGGAAGCCGATAAGCTAGATCCAAAGATTACTACATTGCCGATGGTGTTTGGTTTACGAGGAACCTTAGTTTTAAGTATTATCCATCTTTGCTTAGCTTTTGTCTCTTGGCTATTGTATGCATACTTTGCCATAGTCTTATTGCCAATTTTCACCATTGCTATTTGGCGAATTTATCTTCTTAAAAGCGATAGCAAGGAGTATGAGTACACTTTTCTTCTGGATGGCCTTATCGTTTTGATCTATCCTAGCTTACAACTTTTGAAGACCTTGTGTTTGATGTGAAAGTTTTAAATCTATCCGGATATAACGCATTTTAAAGTAAAACATCTTCTATATTTGTTAGCACGAAATCATTTGTATGGAAAGGTGGACTAAAGAACAAATTGCAGAAATATACAATAAACCTTTGTTAGGATTAATGTATGAATCCAATGAGGTGTATAAACAGAATTTTGAAGTAGGAGAAATCGTAGTGAACACCTTGCTTTCCGTGAAGACCGGTGGATGTCCTGAGGATTGTTCGTATTGTTCGCAGTCATCGAAGTACGTGACGGATGTCAAGGCTAGTAAAATGATGGAGCTTGAAGATGTTAAAGCCAAAGCTCGGGAAGCAAAGGAGAACGGAACTACCCGTTTTTGTATATCCAGCATGGGAACTCGCGTTCGCAACAATAGAGATTTCGATAATGTCCTGGAAATGGTTAAAGCGGTCAAAGCTGAGGGTCTTGAGGTATGCTGTACCCTTGGAATGTTAAATCCGGAACAAGCAGACCGACTAAAAGAAGCTGGCTTGAATGCCTACAATCACAATGTGGATACATCGGATGAATACTACGATAAAATTATCACTACAAGGACCTACAAAGATCGATTAGAAACCTTAGAGGCAGTGGCTGGTTCTGGTTTGAAAATTTGTTCAGGTGGTATTATTGGTATGGGAGAAACCCATGAAGATCGTATTGGTATGTTGCATACTTTAGCCAATTTACCCGAGCAGCCAGAGTCAGTTCCGATTAATTGTTTAGTTCCGATTAAAGGAACACCATTGGAAAACAACAAGCGAGTGGATGTATGGGAGATGCTGCGTATGATAGCTACTGCTCGAATCATCATGCCGAAAGCCGTTGTGCGTATTTCAGCTGGTCGTGAAATGATGAGTACGGAAGAACAAGCGCTTTGTTTTATGGCTGGTGCTAATTCAATTTTTGCTGGCAACAAATTATTGACCACGCCCAATCCAGAAATTGGAACAGATAATCACATGTTTAATCTATTGGGATTGAAACCTAGACCATCTTCTGTTCACGAAAGAAGTTCAACAGATTTGCCTATCATTTCCTGAGAAAAAGATCTTACAAGCTTACCTTGGTGGAATACTTTATTTCTTCTAGTACGATTTGACTGTCGATATCACTGATTCCACTTATTCCTGTAACCTTGTTCACTAGGAAGTCCCTATACTCTTTTATATTTGAAAAACGTACTTTGGCCAAGAAGTCAAAGCTGCCAGAAGTGTAATAAAACTCAGTTACTTCCGGTAAACATTTCATGCTTTCAATAAAGGTGTCTCTTGATTCTTTTTGGTGATCTTTGATTGTAACATTCATGAATACAATAATGTTTTTGTTTAACATGTCGGTATCCAATAGAGCTACGTACTGCTTAATCAAGCCCGATTTTTCCATCTTTTTGATACGCTCATAAACTGGCGTGGCAGTTAGGGCTAATTCCTTAGCCATTTCCTTCACTGTTTTATTGGCGTCTTCCTGGAGCATTTCCAGTATTTTTATATCTATCGCATCCATTGGGTAGGTTTTAGGTCTGTTTAGATGCAAAAATATGGAAACTAATTCTGATTACTGTAAGTGGGGTAGTATTATTAACTAGGAAACCAATCTTTCCGTATCGTAAGACATAGTCTTCATTTCGAAACAATCTTTTTCGTCATTGTATACCTTGCATCGGTCAATTGGAGATGCGTAGATGTGCAAGGTCATTGCTTTATCATTGGATATGTTTTGGATGGCATGATAACCCATGCGGTCATGCATGAAGCTAATTCTACCCGGATTAAGTGCTAGTCTTTCACTTTCTTTTATACTATCATTGATGTTGGTATACCGAATTTCCTCTACTGTGCCAGAGACTTGATATACCCAACAATTTTCTCCTCCATGACCGTGAATAGCTGTTTTGGCCCCTTTATCCCAGCAAAGTAAAATAATTTCATAGTCATTATTACGCATTAAGCAATTCCGTGTGTAGCCTTCATCAAGCCATGTAGCGAAATGTTTCAAACTATCTTCAGTAATGCTGATTTGCTGAATGATTTGAGCAAATCGATCGGAAGAAGCAGTTTCCAAAGTGTCAATTAAGTCTTCAATGGTTTTAATCATCGGCACGGTACAAATCCTGTTAAATTAAGTAATGAAAGAAAATTTATCTAAATTTGATTACTAGTTCTAAATAAATATTATTATTTACTACAAATATAATAAATTAAAGAAATTAAACCTTTTATAATGTATAAGTCCCTTGATGCTTTTAGGAAGATTACCGATGATTTACTGCAAGATGAAATAGCCAATCCTGTGGCGAAATATATTCCCTCGAGTACTTTACACGAATCTTTGGATTTGTCTTTAAAGGAAGAGGCTATGGATGAAGATTCTTTTCAAAAATTATTGAAAGAATTGGTTTTAGCTACGCCAAGAACGGGTACAAGGGGGTTTTTTAATCAGTTATTTGGTGGGAGAAATGATAAAGCTATACTGGGTGAACTTTTAGCTGTTATGATGAATAATAGTATGTATACTTACAAAGCTGCGGGGCCGCAAATAGGTGTTGAAAAAGCAGTAATTCGAGAGATATGTAAGTTAATAGGCTGGGGTAATCAGTCCGACGGCACCTTGGCACCCGGTGGATCGATGACAAATTTTATGTCGATGCTCATGGCAAGGGATTCGGCAGCATCGAGCGTTCGATCGGAGGGGCTAAAAGATAAAATGTTGGTGTATACCTCGAATGAATCGCATTATAGTATTCCTAAGAATGCAGCATTTTCTGGCATCGGAAGAGATAATGTCCGTTATGTAGATACTGATGATGAAGGTCGAATAGATGTTGTTAAGCTAAAAGAAATGATCACAAACGATATTGCCGATGGTGGATGGCCCATTATGGTCAATCTCACAGCTGGCACAACCGTTATGGGGGCATTTGACCCAATTCCACCTGTGAGTGAGTTGTGTGAAAAATACAAGATGTGGTTACACGTTGATGGCGCCTATTGCGGATCAGTTTTGTTTACCGATAAATACAAACATTTGATCGATGGATTGGAAGCTGTGGATTCGTTTAGCGTGAACGCCCATAAAATGCTAGGAACTCCTTTGTCTTGCTCCATAATCGTATGTAAAAATAAGAAGCATTTATATGATTCATTTTCTAATGATGCGAGCTATTTGTACCAAACGGATCACGATGAATTCAATTTAGGAAAGACCTCTTTGCAATGTGGACGTAGAAATGACGCCCTCAAATTCTGGACTTTATGGAAAAGTGTCGGCACTCAGGGATTAGCAGATATTGTTAATCACCAATTTGATCTTTCAGATATTGCCCGAGAATATGTGCGTTTAAATCCTGATTATAGGCTATATAGTTATGATGAAAGTATAGCAATTTGTTTTAACTACAAAGGGATTCCTGCTGAAGAAATTTGTACTCGTTTGTATGAAGATGGTAAATTGATGGTAGGGTACGGTAATTTTAAAGGAACAACATTTATTCGATTGGTAACTGTGAACGCTCAAAATTCGAAGGAAGATATTTTAAACTTCTTTACCACACTAGAAGCTTTTGTCGAAGAGCATCCTGAACTGCATAGTTTGAACGAAAGTCATACTCCAAATTAGTCAAAAGTAGAAAGTACACGGTATGGAAATCACCAAAATTGTTGCACTCGGTTTATATGTACTTATTCTTTTCTTCATAGGCTATTTTGCTTCTAGACGAGTAAAAGATATTAGTGATTTCTATGTTGGGGGAAAAAAAATCGGCTATTGGGCTGTTGCTTTTTCCGCAAGAGCTACTGGAGAATCGGGCTGGTTACTGATAGGTTTGACTGGTATGGGGGCAATTTCAGGTCTTTCAGCTTATTGGGTAGTTATTGGAGAGGTGTTAGGGGTTGCTATTTCTTGGTGGTTCATGGCGAAACGATTCAAACGAAAGTCGGATGAATATGATGCGATGACGGTTCCGGATTATTTGGAAAGCCATTTTAAGAGTAAGACTAAAACCCTTCGTATTCTTGCTTCCACCATACTATCCATTTTTGTAATCATCTATGTAAGTTCGCAAATTGATGTAACGGGCAAAGCCTTTGAATCTATGATGGGTATTAATTACTATACTGGTGCAATCATCGGATTCTTTATTGTTTTATCCTACATATTTATTGGTGGTTTTGTGGCTGCAGTTTGGTCTGATTTCTTTCAAGGGCTTTTAATGTTTCTCGGATTAGTATTGCTGCCTATTGTAGCATGGTATTCCATGGACGGCTCAACCGGAATAATTCAGGGCTTGAATCAAATTGATCCAGCGCTTACCAATATTTGGGGTGCTAGCAATGATATGTGGATGAATGTGGCAACCATGTTGGGTTTTGCTTTTATTGGACTCGGCTTTTTAGGTTCTCCTCAGGTATATGTTCGCTTCATGTCAATCAAGAGTGAAACAGAGATCGACAAAGGAAAGTGGGTAGCGATTATTTTTACCTTGTTGACTGATTTTGCTGCAGTCAGCATCGGAATATTGGCTAGAATATTTTTCACTAAAAGTGGTCAGGATCCCGAGCTTATTCTAGGTCATGCTGGAGAAAATGTATTATCTATGATGACGGAGAACTTTCTTCCATTGATTTTGGTGGCTATTTATGTTGCGGTTGTATTATCTGCTATAATGTCTACGATAGATTCACTTTTAGTAATAGCATCCAGTGCTATAACTCGTGATTTTTATCAGAAAATATTTCATCCCGAAATACCCAATAAAGACCTGAATCGATTATCTAGAGTAGTTACTTTGATTATGGCCTTATGTGCCCTTATTCTTGCATTAGTGATTGCTGTCAGTTCACCCGATCGAACTGTTTTTTGGTTAGTCATTTTTGGGTGGTCAGGCATAGCTGCATCTTTCTGTCCTGTTATTATTTTGAGTTTATTTTGGAAGGGCTATTCTGAAGCTGGAGCCATTGCTTCGATGGTGGTTGGGTTTCTATGTGTGCCATTCTTTAAATTTGTCGTTGCCAATATGGACGGGGTAGGCCCTTACTTTGAAAAACTCGATGTACTGGGGCCATCATTTATCATAGCCATGTTGTTTGGTGTTATTTTTTCAAAACTATTTCCGGTAGAAGAAATTGTTTAAGCCATCAGGTTCCCCCAATACTTGAATACAAAATTGTTTTTAAGTAGATATGATTCTTTGTACTTAACTCGTGATTGATTAAATATCTCCCAATTGTGGTCTCAAAACAATATCCTCCACAACCGTTCTTGGACTTAGGTGGTGAATATCCCAAATGGTTTGAGCAATATCTTCCGGAGACATGAAACGTTCTTCGGGTAAATCAACACCTGCCCAAGAATCGGTCAATACAGCACCAGGATAAATACCTGTTACTTTAATCCCGTATGCCTTCAGTTCATCACGAAGCGTTTTAGAGTATCCTGTTAGGGCATGCTTACTGACGTTGTACGCTCCGCCATTCGGATAGGCCATCAAGCCTGCGATACTACTCATGTTAAAAATATGTCCAAGACGATATTTCTTCATATCAGGGATTAAGGCCTTACTGAGGTGAAACGCGCTATAAACATTGGTCTGCATCATCGAATCAAAATCCTCATCTGACATTTCATGAACTTGTCCGGGAAGAAAAACACCTGCATTGTTAACGAGCACATCCACACTTCCTAAAAAGTCTTGTGCAGCAGCAGCAAATATTTTAACTTCTCCGGCTTGAGATACATCGCATTGAAATCCGAGAAATCTACCTTCTCGGTTTAATTGCTCACAGGCATCTTTTAAATGATTCAAATTATCTACATTTCTCGAGCAAAACGCAACATTCCAGCCGGCTTTTGCAAAGTGTAGAACAATAGCCTTGCCAATACCTCGACTAGCACCACTTACAACCAAATTCTTCATGAATCAATAATTTTAAATTTGTTCATAAATATACGGCCATTTTAAAATGGCTTGTTTAACTTTGAGAATATTCTTTCTAAATGACTTTTCTCAACGATATCGGCAAGTATTTTTTAATGTTAGGAAGCATGTTTACGCGTCCGGAGAACGTTAAGATGTACGCCAAAGAAACCCTTCGCCAAGTTTATCAAATTGGTATTGGTTCATTTTTGATTATTGCTATTGTTTCCACTTTTGTCGGAGCGGTAACAGCCGTGCAATTTTCTTATCAGTTGCTCGATATTGGATTGATCCCCATGTGGTGGATGGGTATTATCGTTCGTGATTCATTAATTCTAGAAATGGCACCTACAATTACAGCGCTACTATTGGCGGGGAAAGTGGGGTCAAATATTGCTTCAGAATTAGGTAGTATGCGGGTTACAGAGCAAATTGATGCTTTGGAGATTATGGGTGTAAATACCACAGCTTATTTAGTTGGTCCCAAAATTATGGGTGCGATGATTATTATCCCTTTCCTCATCATTATGGCGGTTTTTCTGGGTATAATCGGAGGTTTACTCGCTGGAACCATGGGTGGTTTTTACAGTATGGATGAATATGTGCGAGGATTACAAGATGGGCATGAAAACTACTACGTGATTGTTATGCTAATCAAGTGCTACGTTTTTGCATTTATTATTACTTCTATAGCTTGTTTTCAAGGTTATTTCGTTAAAGGGGGGGCATTAGAAATTGGAAATGCTAGTACGCGTGCCGTGGTAAATAGTTCGATTGTTATTATTGTTGCGAACTTCTTAATTGCTTTCTTACTCTTATGATTGAAGTACAAAATATCAAAAAGCGTTTCGGCGATCAGGAGGTTTTGAAAGGAATTTCAACAGAATTTCAAAATGGGAAGTGCAATCTAATTATTGGGTCGAGTGGTGCTGGTAAAACGGTGTTCTTAAAATGCCTTGTCGGTTTGTTCACACCAGAGGAAGGCGATATTTTATATGACGGTCGACCGATACGAAAGATGGGGGTTAAAGAGAAGAAAAACCTTCGAAACGAAATGGGAATGTTGTTTCAAGGCAATGCCTTATTTGACTCCTTAACTGTCGAAGAGAATGTACGTTTTCCTTTGGATATGTTTTCGGAGATGTCTGACGAAGAAAAGTTGGAACGGGTGAACTTTTGCTTGAGTCGAGTAAATTTGGTGAATGCCAATAAGAAATTTCCAGGTGAAATAAGTGGTGGAATGATGAAACGGGTGGGTATTGCTCGCGCCATCGTGATGAATCCCAAATACTTGTTCTGTGATGAACCAAACTCAGGCCTAGATCCGAAAACGGCTTTGGTGATTGATGAATTGATTCAAGAAATTACACAAGAATTCGATATGACCACCATAGTTAATACGCACGATATGAATTCGGTTATGGGTATTGGCGATAAGGTGACTTTCCTCCATCAGGGTTTGAAGCATTGGGAGGGAACTAAAGAAGACGTAATGGAAGAAACCGACAACAAGGAGTTGTATGAGTTTATTTTTGCCTCTGACTTCCTCAAGCAGTTACGCGAAGCTGCTATTCAATCCAAATAAGATGAAAAATTTCAACAATAAAGTCGTTGTTATTACTGGTGCGGCATCGGGAATTGGCAAAGCCTTGGCATTTCTTTTTGCCAAAGAAGGTGCTAAACTTTGTTTAACAGATAATGACCCCGAAGGCCTAGAAAATACGGCTAATGAAGTGGGCGATATGGTTTTGAAAACCTATTGTTTTGATGCGGGCCATTATGAGAGTTTTGTGAAAATAGCTCGTGAAATTAAAGAAGATTTTGGTGGGGCAGATGTGGTGATCAATAATGCGGGCGTTGCCTTAGGTAAAATGACTGCTGAAGAAACACCCATCGATCAGTTTGAATGGTTGATGCAAATTAACTTTTGGGGAATGGTTTATGGCTCCAAAGTCTTTTTGCCGCTATTAAAAGAAAAGAACGAGAGCGTATTAATTAATGTGTCGAGTTTGTTTGGTTTGTTGGGCATTAAGTATCAAAGTTCATATTGTGCGAGTAAGTTTGCCATACGCGGATATACAGAAGCTTTAATGGCAGAAAATACGCATCCAGGTTTAACGATACACTCCGTGCATCCCGGTGGAGTGAATACCAATATCTCATTGAAAGCAAGAGGAGGAGATGATAAATTTAATCGTATTTTTCACGATAAGTTCTTGAGTAAGCGTTCGCCTGAATCAGCTGCCAAAGTAATTATTAATGGGATCCGAAAAAATAAGAAGCGTATTATTGTTGGAGGGGAAGCTAAAGCAGGGGAGCTTATTGCGCGGATTTTTCCTATCCGACTAATAAATTTTGTACAGCGTCATTTTATGAATGAATTGGATTAATCGAAAGATTCCCGATAGAAAATTTCGAGGTCGTAAACACCTCGGTAAAAAACAACTAATCTTTTCGCAGACGGACAGAAAGCCTAAACCTTAGCTTCTTGATTTTTTTGTTAAAATCGGCGGGTGTATATACCCTAACAACTTAAGCAAAGTGTTTGTCGCTTTTGCTCACACCCAAACACTCAAACTCATTCCCCCTTGTACTCCACAAATGTCTTTCGGATGATTTCAATACACTCATCCAGTTGCTGCTTCGTAATTACCAACGGCGGCGCCAAGCGAATGATGTTGCCGTGGGTTGGTTTAGCTAATAAGCCATTGTCTCTTAACTTCAAACACAAGTTCCAGGCTGTGCTACTTTCAGGGCTGTCATTTATCACGATAGCATTTAACAGGCCTTTTCCTCGCACCAAGGTAATTAATGGACTATCTATCTTACGCAGTTCTTGACGCAAATATTTGCCCAAAAAGCGGGCATTGTCATCTAAGCGCTCGTCTTTTATCACTTCAAGCGCTTCCATGGCCACTCGACAAGCAAGCGGATTGCCACCGTAGGTAGAACCGTGCTCGCCTGGCTTGATGCACAACATAATCTCATCATCTGCTAATACAGCTGAGACGGGATATACACCACCAGACAATGCTTTGCCAAGTATCAAGATATCCGGACGGGTTTCATAATTATTTGAACAGAAACCTTTACAATTACAATTGCCACAAACGGCCAACAAGCGACCCGTGCGCGCTAAACCAGTTTGTACTTCATCAGCAATAAATAGTGCATTTGCTTCTTGACACAAGGCCTTGCATTTGCTCAAATAATCTTCATCTGGGACAACAACACCCGCCTCGCCTTGAATAGGTTCAACTAAGAATCCTGCAACATTCGGATCTTCCAAAGCCTTAGCTAAAGCATTTACATCATTGTATGGAATAACTTCTAAACCGGGTAAGTACGGACCAAAGCCTCCTCGGGAATCTGGATCCGTTGAACCAGAAATTACACCCAATGTTCTTCCATGGAAATTAGCTTCTACCATGATAATCTTTGCTTGATTGACCGGAATACCTTTCTTTTCATAGGCCCATTTTCTGCAAAGTTTTAAAGCAGTTTCAACCGCTTCAACTCCCGTATTCATCGGCAACACTTTGTCAAAACCAAAATAGTTGGTGATGTATTTTTCATATTCCCCTAAAGAGTCATTGTAAAAAGCTCTTGAGGTTAAGGTCAATTCCTGCGCCTGATCAGTTAAGGCTTGGATAATTCTTGGGTGACTATGCCCTTGGTTAACTGCTGAATACGCTGAAAGAAAATCGAAGTACACTTTACCATCTACATCCCACACATAAACTCCTTTACCTTTTTTAAGTACCACTGGTAAGGGGTGGTAGTTGTGCGCTCCGTACTTATCTTCTAAAGCTATCGCTTTCTGCGATTTACTCATTACATCTTCTGTCATCTCTATTTATTGATTGGTGCAGTAAAGTTACTCATTTATATTCTATTGGCTAACTAAACGAGTGGTAGCTTAATACGAAAGCACGTTCCTTCTTCACTTGATTCTTTAATATAAATTTTCCCTTTGTGGTATTGTTCTATGATTCGCTTAACTAATGACAAGCCCAATCCCCAGCCGCGTTTTTTTGTACTAAAGCCCGGTTGAAAAACGGTTTCAAAACGATTTTTAGGAATACCTTTTCCGCTGTCAATTACATCAATAATTACGTTTTTACTCGATTTAAACACTTTAATGCGAATGGATCCAACTCCTTCCATGGCATCTAAGGCATTTTTAATCAAGTTTTCTATAACCCAGTTAAACAAGGCTTCATTGATTGCAAATTGGGTTTTTTCTTCTTCAATATCTAGTGTAAATGTCACCTTGTCAGAACTTCTTTCTTGCATGTACTGCATGGCTCTATGAATAGATGCGCGAACATCCTTGATTTCCAAATCAGCTTTTGAACCAATTTTGGAAAAGCGCTCTGCAACTAAGCCTAATCGATTGACGTCTTTTTCTAGCTCTTGAATAAATTGGGTATTGCTTACTGCATCTTCAGGCATCTCTTTCATATAATCTATCCATGCCGATAGGGAAGAAATAGGAGTTCCTAGCTGATGAGCCGTTTCTTTCGCCATGCCAACCCAAACGCGATTTTGTTCGGCATTTCGCGTGCTGCTAAATCCCAAATAAGCCACAATCATCAGGATGCTAAACAAAAACAACTGCACGTAAGGGAAAGCTTTTAGCTGTTTTAGAATAATAGAATTCTTGTAGTATACAATACGTTTGCGCTGATCACCTAAATCAAGTTGAATCGGGTCATTTTCAGCTGCCATACTTTCAAGCGTTTGCTCTAATATGATTGGTGCGAGCAACTCTGCATCCATATTTCCGCTCGAAATAACCTCTCTGTTGTCATTAATTAAGACGACCGGAAGAGAAGCGGAGTTAACGACTATTTCTGAGATGAATGATTCAATCAAATCATTTAATACTTTTTTTAACTCGGAGAATATTTTAGAATCGCTGTAATAAATAAAATTTCGACCAGTGATATAATCGATTTCTACAGGCGGATAAGTTTGGAACGATTTAGATTGAAACAAACTATCTAAAAAGCTTAAGGTATCTATCGATTCGGGTATATCAATGTTTCGGTAATCAATGATTTCTCCATCACTACTGGCGTGAATAACAGGGACATTGGTGTTGCCAATAATTATTTTACTGAGGAAAGTGATTGAGTTAATATCGTCGGTCTTAATAATTAGACTGGTGGCCTCTGCCCAATTCTCTATTTCTTTCCGTTGATCTGCAGATATTTTTTCAAACAAGTCTCCAGTTATCTTGACCAGTTTTGCTCTTTTTTCCAGGGCTTGCGCCCATAAACGTACTTTGTTTTCTTCTTCATTGGCAATTTTAGCAGCCAACTGATTGGTATACCACAATGAACCCGCCGCAATGAGAATTGCCGCTATAAAAAGAGCTATTTTAATACCCGATTTACGTTGATAAATATCCATTTTTTACTTTCTTTCAAGCACTAATCTTCCCAGTCGATGTATTTATCTTCCTCCCTTAGCTCTTCAAATTTAATCTCATTTTGCTCAAATTCACTTTTTTCACCTTTTTTAAAAAGATTTTTAAACTCCAGCTTTTCGTCATTAAAATCTTGTTTGATTTTCTCCTTAACGCTTTGCTTATCATATTTTATTACCGGATTACTTGAAGTACCGGTCATGCTTATGTAAAGATTTATTCCTCCTTTTGCGTCATTCACATAATCCTCTTGAGTAGTTTTATTTTTTTTGAATTTCGCAGCTAGTAAGTTCTTGAGGTTTAGTATCAATTGATAATCTATCTCATCTTGAAAGCTATGTCGTCCGCCTGCCTCGAGGCTAAGCAAATTACTTTGAATAGTTGTCATAGGAATATTTATCCATCCATCTTTCACCGTAACATCTGCCTCTAAATCCGTAAAATTTAGATGCGCGAGTTGTTCAACTTCAAGTTTATTCGATAAACTCATCAAAGGAGCGAAGGAAATAAGTTCGCCATCGCTCAGGCGGAGGTTGCTCTGCATAATGAATTTATCTCGGTCAAATTCACTGAAGTTTTTCCAGGTAGCACTAAAAGCTAAGCTACAATCAAGAGTGCCTTTAATATTTTCACTACCCATATCGTCCATGTTAAAATTGTCGAAAGCGGAAAATAGTGAATCAATTTGCACGCCTGTAAGATCCCCACTCAGATTGATTTCAAAGTCATTGGCATTGACATTGCTTAACAAGAATCCTTCAAATGACCCTTCTAGAGCCTTTGCTTGTGATATGTCGAAAGTATAGGCTAAGCCATTGGCTTGGGCATCAACAATAATATCTTGAATGAGTAATTTTTTGAATTGTAACCCGTCAATAGCGATATCCAGTTGACCGAAAATAGCAGGTAATAGAATGGGATGCTGATTCTTTGATTTACTTGTTTTATCTAGTATGAAATCATTGAGATTGAAATGATAGCTGCGTAAACTGCCACTTAGTCCAAGTTCGGAAAGTTGATCATCTTCCTTTTTGAGGATGAAAGATAAAATATTCTTGAGTTTGCCATCAAAAGCAAGGTCATTTTCGCCCAATTGAATATTTACTCCATTTGCAGCCAGGTAGTTTTCTTGTCCAATAAATTCACCTTGAAGACTGAAGGGTAAATTTAAAACAGCAATATTACCCTGTAAAGAGTCAAGTTTTATTTTGCCCTCAACAGCCAGTGCTTGCCAGATTTTACTTTTATTGTTTTGATGGAGGATTAATGACAACTCTTCAATTAGAATCTCACCATCATTTAGTCGAACGGAATCAGGAAGAAGAGTATTGAGCACTTCTTGCCGAAGATTTCCAGTAATAGAAGTTTTTAACTCCATCTGGTCTAAATCAGCAATACTTAAATTTCCTTTAATGAAAGAGGAGAGCATCGTGGTTTCAAACTTTGTGATATTTAAACTTCCTGCTGTTCCGGGAGCTTTATTAAACTGTCCGTCTACACTTAAGTTTTCTAAATAAAAGCCATCAGTCATCGCTATTTTCCCTTCTTCTATTTTGAAATCCATTTGAATATTTGGGGAGTTAAGTTTACCCCTTAGCAGAGCCTGAATGGAGAAAGTTCCTTGTCCTTTATAGGCCTCTACATCGAACCAATCACTTGGTATAAGTGCTAAAGCTTCTTGTAAATCTTCTCCTTGGGCTTGTGCAGTTAAATCTATATTTTGATCTGTTGCACATACTTCACCATCGATTGCAAAATTGGTTTGTTGAATTTGAATACTATTCTGTTTAAACTGTATACATGAAGTCTCTCCAACATAATTGAGGTCCAGATCTCCTTCAATATGCTTCGCAGTAAATAGGTGAGTGCTATCGATGATGATGTCGTGATTGTAAAAACCCGTGTTTACGCTTAACTCAAAATCTTGCTGATAAAAAGCACCGCGAATAATGCTCTTTTCACTTAGAATATGCGCATAGAGTTCATTCTTTTGATCTTCATATTTGATATCAATATTATATAAAGCGATTTGCTCTAGTTGGAGTAAGGAACTTCCTTTTGCTTCGGGATTAGCTTCAAGAATCAGGTAATTTGATTGACCTAAATGGTTAGTGAATAAATGAAGAAAACCATCACGTGCGTATATGCCATCGATGCTTAAATCTTTTTTTAACAATGCCCAAATGTTCAGTTCAAGTCTTAAATGCTGCAGACTCGCCAAGGTATCCATTTGACGCATTTTATCAGCGATATATACTTCTTCAAAACTTAGACTAACATTGGGGAAGGTAGAAAGGAAACGTAGGTCTATGTGTCCATGAATAGCTACTTCTGTAGTTAACTGCTTGTTAAGTGCCTCAATACTTTGGCGCTTTATAAACTTTTGCTGCGTGAATAAAAATATCGATAGCCCCGAAATTCCTGCCAGAATGAGTGCCAATACACTGATGAGTATCTTTTTGACGATTTGCATAAAATCAATTGTAGATAAGGTAAAGATACCTTGGTGTGCTTACTGATTTATTCAACACCTGTTAAAACGATTAACAAGAGCTGCTAGTATATGTATAATAAACTAGATGCTTAATCGTGCTCAATAATAATGTCATATGCGCTCTTGTTATCTTCTTCAACTAAGAAATATAAGCCATTGGGCAAGTGTTTGAGCGATATGCCGCTAGCACAGGTTTTTTCGATTGGTTTACCCAACAGATCGTATAAACTAAAACATGCTCCTTGATTATTTTCAAAGAAAAGGTAATCTGAGCTTGGGTTGGGATAAGGATTGAGTATGTCTTTAGACCTTTCTGTGGTATTGACCATGCGGGAAAAATCGAATGACATCAGTGAAGCATCACCTATTACACTGGTTTCGGAGCTCAAAAAAAGTTCCGAGTCATTTTTCATGGTAATAGCTTCAATTTGTACAGAGCTGCCTACGGGAACATCAAGAATTGTTTTACTAATATGAGATGTTTCGATTGGAAAGCTGTCAAAATTATTTATCTCAATCAGAAATGGTATGGGAGGTCCATAGCCGCATAAAAAAATCGAGGACGAAATGGTGTCAAAAAAAGCTCCCGTGATGAGCCCTTCACTGGGTATACTGGCAACGGGATCAATAGTATAGGTTCCGGGTATTTTACTTAATGCATATACTTGGCAACTTTGTTCCAACCAACGCTTGCTAAAAATGTATAAACTATCTCCTTTGACCATCAAGGCTTCCGCATCATAATTCGTTTGATTCGAACCTGCCGTAAAGTCTATTTGATCGGAGTAACTAAAAGAGATAGTGTCAGCAAACACGGTGTCATTGGGGGTGTTAAAAAAGTCTATTTGACTTACACGATAAATCTTCAAATCGGTTCTAGATCCAGTATTATTACCGAAATCAGCAATGTATATATATTGATCGTCTGCTGCAAGGTCTTCCCAATCAACATTGATGGCATTGGCAATATGGCAAGTTCTGGTAACGAAACCTGAATTTGGGTCAATAACATACAGTGCATTTGAACCACCCGAATCATTGTGAGTAATTATGGAGTTTTGAATACGGATTAAACCAGATGTTTCTTGAATGCTCGAGGGAAGTAGCGTGACTAAATCAAGTTGCACTTGTGCAAGCGTTGTTATAAAAGAAAGGCTAAATAGTATAATTAAACGCAGCATCTAATCGATTTTTTTAAAACTCAGTGATTGATTATTGTCCGCGTACAAGAATAGCTTCATTTGACTCAATTGATAACTTTCGATATTATTTAATCGCTCAAGAAAAGTATTTTCATCTGTATCCGTGCACATTTTTTTAGTTGCTGCGATGGATTTGAAAATCAGCGTGTCATTAGAAATTTTATCAATTTTACCGAAATAATTGTTGCATCCCCCAAATCCTATTATGTGTTTTTCATCGGTATAAATCTCGAGTGTTGGCACACCTTGTTTGAATTGTTCTTTGTCGATTTCCTTGCCATCAATAGCTACTAATGCCCAGATATCGTACAAATTAAGAAAAGTTTCTTCAACGGCCATTTCATTTGAACTAGAAAGTGCCTTGCTCTGATGACATGATATTATGGAAGAGCTCAGCAATAGGGAAAGAAATAAATACTTCATCATATCTTTTAGATGATATTATCAAGATTGATACCAAATATATACTTTACTTTCTATTTGATCACGGCAAGTTAATTATTGATTTCACAACATTGCTTTTCTTACCTTTACGCTTTAAGGAAGAAAAATGAGGGTTAAATAAAATGCCTAGAAAGAAGACGAATAAAAATAAAAAGCAAAAAGGAAACTCTGGCATCGATGGTGCAATCCTTAAATATGTCGAAAAGAAAGGGAATTCGGGAATGAATCCCAATAAGGTTTTCAATCACTTTGTTAAGAAATATAGCGTCGAGAAAATTGAACATGCCTTAGCTCGATTAGAGAAAAGAGGTTTACTTAGTTTTAATGATAAAGGCAAAGTGGCCAAGAAAAAATTCTTGACTAAACCAAACGAATCCTTGCAAGGGAAATTGGATTTAGCGCAAAGTGGCGTAGGCTATGTTATTATCGAGGATTTTGAATCCGACGTGAAAATTCCACGCAAACATACCATGAATGCGATGTCGAATGACACAGTTGAAATTGAATTGACGAAATACGACAAGCGTAAGCCAGAAGGGAAGATTGTTCGAATAATCAAACATGCCCAAGCTGAATTCATCTGTACTTTTCAAAAAACGGATGGCTTTGGTTTTGCTGTTCCAATGAATGATCGCGTGCCTTTTGATGTGTTCATCCCCGAGAGCTACACGATGAATTGTGAGACTGGCGATTTGGTTGTTGTGCATATCATCAATTGGCAGGATACTGCAGGAAAGAATCCAGTAGGTAAAATCATGGAGAAACTGAGTAACCTCAGTCCAAATGAACTCGAGATGCGGAGCATTTTAATGGAAAATGGATTCAATATTGTTTTTCCAGCCGATGTACTCGCTGAAACGAATAAGATTAAAGAGACTATCTCTAAACACGAGTTGAGTGAACGCTTGGATTATCGTGATGTACTTACTTTTACCATTGATCCAGTAGACGCTAAAGACTTTGATGATGCTTTGTCCGTTCAGCCTTTGAAGAATGGAAATTTTGAGATAGGCGTGCATATTGCTGATGTGGCGCATTATGTCTATCCGGGAAGCGCCTTAGATAGAGAAGCTCAATTGCGCGCTACTTCGGTGTATTTACCTGATAGAGTGTGTCCAATGCTTCCAGAAAAGCTTTCAAATAAAGTATGTTCTTTACGTCCGAATGAAGAGAAATGCGCATTTTCTGTCTTGTTTGAATTTACGCCTCAATCCAAGATTGTTCAGTATTCATTTGCCAAAACAGTGATTAAGTCAAACCGTCGATTTACCTATGGTGAAGTTTATGAGATTTTACAGCAGGGCAATGGGGAGGTATATGAAGAATTGGATTTAATGAATCGCATTGCTTACGATTTGCGCAAGAAGAGAACCAAGAACGGAGCAATTAACTTTGATGCAGGCGATGAGGTTCGATTTAAATTGGACGAAAATGCCGTGCCGGTTGAAGTGTATGTGAAAGAACGAACAGATGCTAATTTACTGGTTGAAGATTTCATGCTGCTGGCCAATACAACGGTAGCTAAATTTTTAAGTAAGGCAGAAAAAGGAAGGAAGTCAATTACTAGCGTTTATAGAATACACGACAAACCTGATTTGATGAAATTGCAGATTTTGTCTAATGTCGCCAAACGCTTTGGTTTCAATATCACCTTTAAAGATGAAGATCAGGCCAGAGATGCCTTAAATAATTTAATGGACATCATAGATCAAAAGCCTGAGTTGGCAGTCTTAGGCAAGTTGGCAATTCGCTCAATGGCCAAGGCAGCTTACACCACTAAAAATATTGGTCATTATGGTTTGGCTTACGAGCATTACACGCATTTTACCTCACCGATTCGTCGTTATCCAGATGTCTTGGTTCATCGACTTCTTTTGCAAACGCTTTTAAAGGAAAGAGCTGTTTATACAGATGATGAGTTAGAGGACTTGTGTAATCAGTCTAGCTTGATGGAAAGACAGGCGCAGAAATCGGAGAGAGAGGCAATCAAATACAAACAGGTGGAGTATTTGTCGAAGCGAATAGGAGAGCAGTTTGAAGGAGTTATTAGTGGAGTCATTGCACGTGGTTTCTTTGTGGAGCTGATAGACAACCGATGTGAAGGCATGGTAAATTTAGATCGACAGACTGAAGACTTTGTTTACGACGAAGAGAATATGCGTTTAACCGGACTAAAGACAAACACAAAGTATCAAATAGGTGATAAAGTGCTGGTTAAGGTAGCGAAAACGAGCTTAAAGGATAAACAAATCGATTTGTCACTTGTTTGAAAAAAACAAATGAACCCCATGGAATACGCGAAGCAATTACCGGAATTATTTAAAAAGTTACACCAAGATTTTTTTAAGGATACACCAGACAATTTGTATCAACCTGTAGCCTACGCTATGCAGTCAGGAGGGAAATATATTCGTCCCTTATTAATGATATATGCCAACGAGTTGTTCGGAGGTAAACAAGAGGATGTCATATGCAATGCATACGGAATTGAACTATTCCACAATTTCACCCTTGTACATGATGATATCATGGACCATGCAGCCATCCGTCGGGGAAAACCAACAGTTTTTAAAAAGTTTGGCTTGAATGCAGGTATCTTAAGTGGTGACTTTATGTTTATCAAGTCTTTACAGTTATGTGTGGGAAGTGATAGTCAATATCGTATGGAACTTTTCGATTTGATAAGTAAAACGGCCATCGAAATTCATGAAGGTCAACAAATGGATGTTGATTTTGAGAGCCAGGACATGGTTAGTGAAGAAGACTATATTCAGATGATATGTTATAAAACAGCGGTGCTTCTTGCATGTAGTTTGCAGATGGGGGCCATCATAGCGGGTACTTCGAAAAAGAATCAAGAATTGTTGTATGAGTTTGGACGTTTAATTGGTATCGCTTTCCAAATCCAGGATGACTATCTTGATTCATTTGGTGATCAGCAAGTAGGGAAGCGAATTGGTGGAGACATACTAAACAACAAGAAAACACTTCTCTATATTTCAAGTGCTAAGCTTGCCTCTTCTGATGAAAGGGTAAAGCTTATCGAATGGTATCAACAACAAACAAGCAGTGAGGATGATGAAATCACTAAAATTAGTGAAGTGAAAGAAATTTTTACTCGGAGTGGAGCTAAGGAATACTGTAAAGACCAAATGAATAAATATCTTCAAGCGGGATTAGATTGTCTCCATAAAGTAGAAAGCGATTACTCGAAATCTAAGTTGCTTTCAATTGCCAATTTAATTACCAAGCGCGAGTTATAGTCTATTTCGCGTACTTTTCTACTTGTATAAAAGTCATTAACTCTATAGATTACTATCCTTAAGTTGGATGGAATTCTCCATCCAATCAGCCTAATTTTAGAGAATTCTTCAACTATTCTCACTGTAAATAGATGAGCGATGTTTCGCTGTTTTTCTTTTTCTTTTTTTTAAATATTTTCCTTGATTTATTAGGGGGTGAAAGGGGTTTCACTTGAATAAAAGTGCTCTAATGTAACCATGCTTTGTTTAGTTGCGTATAACCACATGTAACGCAAATTAAAAACTAACTAAACAGCGAAACATGAGAACATCTACCCAAACTTTCAAAACTCTTTTTCTTTTATTCTTTTCTTTTTTATTAATCAACCAAGCACAAGCAACTCATGCTTTAGGTGGAGACTTAATGTATGAGCAGCTCAGTCCTACGGAATTTGAAGTTACTCTTCGATTATACAGAGATTGTAACGGTATTGCAATGGATGGCTATGCAGAGATTTTCTGGACGGGCAGTTGCGGTTCAGGTAGTGATTTTGCTTTTCGTACGAGCTATTCAGACATAACTCCGATTTGCCCTACGATGCAAACGTCTTGTCAAGGCGGTTCAGGCATTACCGGTATTGAAGAACATATTTACACAACGGTAATTTCGGTGCCTTCTGGATGTTCTGATTTGCGTTTTGATTATACGCTTTGCTGCCGAAATCAAGTAATTAATACATTAATTTTCCCTACAAGTGAAAATATCTTTCTTTTTGCGAAACATGAAAATGTTTCAAACATGATGAACAGTTCTCCTGTATTTAATAATGATCCAGCGCCGATTGTTCCTGTTAATAAGCCTGTTGTTTACAATCACGGTGTTTCTGATGCAGACGGTGATTCTCTATATTTCTCACTTTCTGATTGTTTTGAAGCTTACAATGATGCTGTAGAATATTTCCCGGGTTTTAGCGGCACGAATCCTTTAATAACTGCTGATCCAGTTTACATTGACTCGAAAACAGGGGCCTTATTTTTCACGCCTACAGTACAACAAATTGGTGTAATGTGTGTGAAAGTAGAGGAGTTTAGATCAGGGATAAAAATTGGTGAAGTAATTAGAGATATTCAGTTTAATGTAATTGCTGCATCAAACAATCCTCCATTAGCTTCAGGTATCAACAAAACTTCGCCTAGCGACTCAACAAACTTTGTTATTGATGTTTGTGAGAATGGTCAAGTTTGTTTCGACTTATTGTTCTCTGATGTTAACAACGACAAGTTATCAATCTCATGGAATCAAGAAATCCCAACAGGATCTTTTCAGGTAATCAACAATAATACAACAAGTCCTGAAGCAATATTTTGCTGGACACCCCAATCAAGTGATTTAGGTTTAAATTACTTCTCTGTGAATGTGGTTGATGAAGCTTGTCCTATAGTTGGAATATCTACTTACACATACACTGTGAACGTTAAAAGCAACACAAATACGATATTGGTTGATTATAATAACACAGCATGTGTAGGCGATGAAATTGGACTTAACTTAATTTTACCGGGCACTCCTGATAGCGTGTCTTGGGGTTCAACTGGCGCATTAACTATCGTGAATGACACTTTCGCTACTGTGATTGCTTCTCTGAATCAAAGTGTAGAAGTAGTGGCATATTTCCCTGGTTCATGCAACGTTGAGGACAGCGTAACCATAGTTGCTAATCCAACACCAGTGATTACGGGTGATGTAAATGCAGCTAATTTGTGTGCTAACGGAACGATAGAGCTTAATGGAATGGGCGGGGCAACTTACTCTTGGAGTAATGGTGCTCAAAATGGAGTAGCATTTGCTCCAGCAGCAGGTACAAGTGAGTTTATTGTTCAAGGAACAGATTTGAATGGTTGTGTTGGATATGACACGGTTCAGTTTGTTTCTAGTTCTAGTTTCAGTGTAGAAGTTATCCCATCACAGCAGGTTTGTATAGGAGAGGATGTAACCTTAGAAGCATTTGGTGCTTCATCTTATTCTTGGAGTAACGGTGTTCAGAATGGAGTTTCATTCACTCCGCCAGCAGGAATCACCAGCTACGTTATACAAGCGATAGATGTTAATGGTTGTACTTCTATTGATACGGTTACTGTTGAAGTAGAAACACCAGTTGTTTCAATTACGGCTAGTAATGATACATTGTGTTCAGGTGATTCTTTAAGTTTAACTGCTTCAGGTGCGAATACATACAATTGGGATAATGGTATGGTGAATGGTGGTGTAATCGTTCCATCTACAGGTTTAAATCAATACAGTGTAGTAGGTACCACAATCAACGGTTGTAAAGCGACTGCTAGTTACTCAGTATTCGTAGCGGATTATCCTAAATTATCAATTTACGCAAATGCAACAGAAATATGTGAAGGAGATTCTATTACTTTGATAGCTTCTGGAGCTGGTATTTACAGCTGGAATAATGGTGTGGTTAATGCAGAAGCTTTTACTCCAGCTGTTGGATCTGTTACTTATCAGGTAACTGGTGAAAACATTTTTGGATGCCAATCTACCAAGGAAATTGTGATTAATACAAACCCTGCTCCAGCCTTAAATGTGAATGTAACAGACACTAACATTTGTATCGGAGATAGCACAACTTTAACTGCCACAGGGGCAAATAGTTTACAATGGACAAACGGAGTGGTAAATAATGTTAGTTTTATTCCAACAGAAGGATTGAATACGTATGAAGTGACAGGTTTTGGCGCCAATGGTTGTCAAGCTACAACTTCAGTAGATGTTATGGTTCATCCACTCCCTGAAGTATATGCATTAGTAAGTGATAACAAGATTTGTGAAGGAATCGATGTGACTCTTTCTGGTGCAGGAGCAACAAACTACACTTGGACTAATGGAGTTGTTAATGGTGTAGCATTTCAACCTGAAG
>Ga0209137_1000108_pt1 | contig 92909 bp, 82 predicted proteins | sample SaaInl5LU_22_DNA_FD_184642 | JGI IMG/M metagenome (GOLD analysis project Ga0209137, IMG submission 184642) | Marine microbial communities from expanding oxygen minimum zones in the Saanich Inlet - ESP_105LU_22_DNA (SPAdes) (version 2) | ecosystem: Environmental > Aquatic > Marine > Intertidal...
CGCTGCCTAACTCTGGCTATATGAGAGTGAGTGTTTCCGCCGAGCAAGTTCAGGTGGACTATGTACGCACCTATCTGCCAGAAGATGAAAATGAACAACAGCAAAGCGGCCAAGTAGCCTACAGCTATGTAGTCGATGCCACCGGGCATATATCGATTCCGGTGTTTCTGATGGTCGAGAATAAGGGCTCATTTTAAGCTTGGCCCGAGATTATGGGTTTTTATCTTGGGAGGGTGTGGGATCAAAAGACACCAGAGAAGCCTGTGGTTCGACGGCCAAGTGGTTGCATTCACTTACCGACATTCAGCATATCGATAAGCTGCTAAGGTGCACTTCAAGATTGCTTTGCAATACTAAACATTCGTTTTCCTCCCTCTTTGTTCGTCGGCGCACATGGATTGAATAACCGCCAGTCGGTTTGCACAATTACTACATATTCATTATATTAAGGCCAGAAAATGGCTGTAAGTAGTCAGAAAATAGTCTTGAAGTTCGCAATACTACGATGAGGGGAGTTCGATGAATCAATATAAATTACTATTAGCAGCAATGGTTGGCGCTAGCCTGTGCCTACTGAATAGTTTGCCGGCAAGTGCACAAGGGCAGGGTGCGGCAGGCATAGAGGAAATTACTGTTACCGGCCGGAACCGTGAGGAATCCTTGCAAGACGTGCCGGTTTCGGCATCAGTTCTGAACGAGACCTTTCTGGACGACGCTGGTGTAAGCGATCTATACGATCTGTTTGGGCTAATACCGGGTCTACATTACGACGAACAGAATGACAGGCTTGGCGCCCAACCTAGTGTTCGCGGTGTGCAAGCTAATGATATTTCTTCAAATCGCGTTAAAGTCTCAGCCTTTATTGATGGCATGCCGGTTCTTGGCTCTCAAGGTTCAATCGGCTTTAACAGCTTTCAGCAGGTAGAAGTCTATCGCGGACCGCAGAGCGCCGCATTTGGTCGTTCTACCTTTGCCGGTGCGATTAACTACATCACCAAGGATCCCACCGATAGCTTTGAAGGAAATGTCCAAATTGATGCGAATGATTACGGCCGTCGAATTATTGAGGGCTCTCTAAGCGGTCCTCTTACTGACTCATTAGGCTACATTCTTCAGTTTGAACATGAAGATAGCGATTCTCCCTCTGAATACCATGCGCTTGGCAACGGGCTGGAAGATTTGGCGCTTGGCACCAATCTCAATGCGAGTGATGGCACGCCCTTTGGTTCTCAGTCGGGCGATAATTTATCGGCTAAGTTCGTGTTTGAACCAACGGATACATTCAGAACCGCAGTAACCTTTACTCACGTTGAAACAAAAGACAGCGCGGTACCCCAGATCTGGCTAACGGAGCAAGGGCGCAACGAATGTTTTGAAGGAAAAGGGATTAAGCCAACTACAACGGCAATGGGTGGCGTTAACATATACGGTGAATGGGATTGTGATTGGGACGATATTGAGCAACCCTATTCTAATCATGACGACGTAGCCTACTTGCAAGATAACCCAGCGCTTTTGTCCTACCTAATTGATGTGGCCTTAAACCCACAACCGGTTAATCTGGGAATGATGATGTTTGGGCCCGCTGGACCAGCGGCTACCGATCGAACAATTAATGGCCAATTGCTCACTGTTGAAGAGCAAATACTTCTGGTTGCCCAGGCTTATTCGATCCCTGAAGGCAACCGAGGTACACAGAGTGAGCGCGATCGCTTCACCCTGCAAACGGAGAAAATATTAGACAGTGGTGCCGCAGTTGAATTCTCCTATATGCATAACGAAGAAACCCAAAACCGCTTACAAGATACCAGCGTTTACTATTACGACCCCGACAATGTCGGTGTAGTTGACGATGGTGTGGTTGACGGTATGGGTGGTGGCCTATCTATTCTCTGGAACGGTGATCCTAACGGTGATGGTGACGATGCAGATGGTGTCTGGGAACGCCTAAATGGAATGGGAGGGCCCAGATATATTATGGCTTCTCCTGTTCAGATAGAAGAAAACTACGCAGAGCTGCGCTGGGTATCTCCGGGCGAAGATCGTTTGCGCTATGTTGTTGGGGCTTCGTTTTATGACTACAGCTATCTGGAAGAGAGCTACGGGCGTACCGATATGGGGTTCTTTGGGGTCGGCTATGGAGCCGGGCTTTATGGCATTATTCCCGAGTTCGAAGACCTCACTGGCCTTACCTATGCACCTGACGATGGCATTCTTTCTGAAAATGCCACCAATTCCTCGGTGTACTTTAACGTGGGTTATGACATCACCAACAACCTCACCGCGTCGCTGGAAGGGCGATATCAGTCCGACAAGATCGGCGGATTAAATAACGAGACCGGTTTGGCCGCCGATGTAACTACGAAATCCTTCCTGCCTCGTTTTGCCCTCACCTATACCATGGATGAGGATACGTCCTACTACCTGCAATACTCTCAGGGCGTTAATCCTGCTGGAATTAACGTAGATTTGCTGGATCAGACAATCATTGACTCCCTTAATAACGGCGTTGCCAACGCGCTTATTCCCTACGATATAGCTTTTGATGTCGACCTTATCGATAACGCAACAGGCCTGCCAGGGTCGGATGGGTATATCGATGACTACAATACCGTCACTGAAACTTTCGATACGCTGACCGGCGCTACCTATAATGTAGATTTTACGCCCGAAACTTTCATATTTTTCGATGAAGAGAAGCTGACCAATATTGAGTTTGGTATTAAGGGCAATCTACTCGATGGCAGGCTGACTTATGCCTCTGCTATTTACATGATTGACTGGAAGGATCAACTTCAAAATGGTGCTATCCAGTGGGATGGACCTTGCTCCAATAACCAAAACGGCGCCGCTCCTTTAATTTTAAGTGGTCTAGCCCCCTGTTCTTATGAGGGCGTGGATTACTTCTATGTACCCAATGCGGAAAATACCAATATTGGCGGTGTGGGGCTTAACTACGGCGATGTCAAAATTAAGGGCATCGAGTTCGAGGGGACCTTTCGAGTAAATCAAAATTGGCAGATTCGCGGTTCAGCAAGTTATTTAGAAGCTGAGTACGACGCATTTTGTGATATCTCCTTGTTCGATCAGGGGTTCTATGACCAGGTTGAATATAGAGATCCGCTTAACATTGTGCTTCTGGAGCCGGATGAGAATTCGACAATCTCCTCACCTTGCTACGTCGTTGACGGCAATGAAGTAGCCGGACAACCGAAACTAAGTGGTTCTTTAAGCCCGAGTTTCAATACCGATCTTGCCGGTATGAGATTTGGTGCGCGAATGGATGTTAGGTATGTAGGTGAGCAGTGGATTGAATCGGGTAACTACGGCACTTTGCCAGCCGTAACCACGACAAATCTTTCCTTCTCACTTTCTGGTGATGCTTGGTCTGCAACGCTCTACGCCACCAATATAACGGATGACAATACACCACGTAGAGTTAACTCCGGCGGGTATATGGATGTGTTATTCCCAAATTCGACTACATCTACGGATTTTGTTGGTAGGGACGTAGATCTTGGAAATGATAATATCAATTTCTCGCCCAGCATACCGCGCAGCGTTGGATTGCGATTAAATTATAATTTCTAGTTCCTTGAACGGGCTCGGGCGTAAAACCCCGGGCATTACGCAAAGCCCTAACGCAACCGCTAAGGGCTTTTGCTTTTTTGGGCATTTGACTTTCTGGTGACAGGTGCGGTTTTTTTAATTAACGAGTTTATTTTGAATCAATCAATCTTTCCAAAATTTACCGTGGAGATGGATTTTCGATTCGAAATGTTTGAGCAAGGCATTATTCGAGAGGTTAAGGAGGAGCGCCGGAACACCAGGGACTGACTTCCTAAACTTCAATTGAACTAACGTCACAGATCGGGGGTTTGTATGAAAATTCTTAACAATTTTTGCATTGCATCGCCAAGTTGGTTCAATGTAATATGGCCAAATTAAGGCTGAAAATGGTTTATAAACCGCTTGGCTAAAAGTCTTAATGGGGGTGAATTCTGCGGATTTTCTTATGCCGATGTTCGGCAATCATTGCATAGATCTATGATTAAAACGCTGTTTCGCTCGAAATCCCACAAGTGCAATCAAAGCAGCGCTATCAAAACAGTTAAAGCAATAGAAAGACCGGAGTTCTTGGAGAATCAATATGCATCAGGCTAGCAATTTTCCGCTAATCCAAAGGTTCGTCGTCTTGGCGATTGCGCTTTTTGCTTGGGCGCCTGTAAGTGTTTTGGCAGCGGATTTTGATGGCAACATCGTATTGGGTGCTCCTGACGAAAACTCGATTACCGCAAATGTATGGACGGCGACTGCGCAAGATGTCTATATCGCCTATGGTCCCCGATCGGGAGCTCCCTCAAGTAAAACTACAATCGAGCGTTTGTCGGCCGACCAGCCCGTGGAATTTCATCTCACCGGTCTGCAAGCGGATACTGGCTATTACTACCGACTGGGGTATAACGAAGGCGGTAATACCTTTTTGACCACCGAAGAATTCAGTTTCCATACTCCCCGCAGACCGGGTAGCTCTTTTGTTTTTGGAGTGCAGGGTGACTCTCATCCGGAACGGGCGCCTCGAGATTTTATTCCCGAGCTCTACACCCGAACGCTCGCACAGGCCAATAGAGATGGCGTGGATTTTTACTTCACGATAGGCGACGACTTTAGTATTGATGTCGATTTTGAGGGTGGCATTAGTGAAGATGGAGTTAGAAAACGCTACCAAATTCAGCGACCCTGGTTGGGGATTGTGGGTAAAGAGGCACCGGTATTTTTGGTCAACGGCAACCACGAGCAGGCCGCTTTGTATCTGTATAACGATGCACGGAAATATCCTGCCCCCGACAATCCAGCCGTGTGGGCTCAAAACGCCCGCAACGAATATTTTAGTCAGCCGGTACCCAATAATTTTTATTCGGGAAGTGACGAAAAAATAAAATATATCGATAAGGGTCTAACCGGCAGCTATTACGCATTCGAATGGGGCGATGCCCTGTTCGTTACGATTGATCCTTTTTGGTTTTCCGGTGTGCCGGTAAGTAATCTTTTTGAAGGGCCGCGCGGGCCGCCTGTAGACGAAAGAGGCTTTCAAATTCCCGGCGCTCAAGTTGCTGCCGATGATAGTCCGCCAGTCGATCAGTGGGACAAAACTCTTGGCGACGAACAGTACAACTGGTTGAAGCAGACGCTTGAAGGAAGTGATGCCAAATTCAAGTTTATCTTTACCCATTTAATGCATGGAGGGAGTCGCGGTGGAGTTGAACTTGCGAAGCTCTATGAGTGGGGTGGGGAAGACGGAAACGGCAACTACCAATTTGATACTCAGCGCCCTAATTGGGAGAAACCGCTGCAGCAACTTATGGCGGACACCGGGGTTACCATTTTTTTCCACGGGCATGATCACGTTTGGGTGAGGCAGGAGTTGGATGGAGTCATTTATCAGGAAGTTGGTTCTCCGGCTGATCCTGACTACGTGGTGGCAAATTTCGGAAAAGATTACACCGATGAAACCAGTGTGGCGCTGCCTAACTCTGGCTATATGAGAGTGAGTGTTTCCGCCGAGCAAGTTCAGGTGGACTATGTACGCACCTATCTGCCAGAAGATGAAAATGAACAACAGCAAAGCGGCCAAGTAGCCTACAGCTACACCGTCGAAGCCAGCAAAGACTAAAATTAGTCTTCGGCTGAAGAATTAAACAAATAACCCTGAATATAACCAAGATGTTTAAAAAGAAAGTATTGATAGGTTCTGTATTGCTAATTGCTGCGGCGTCTTTATCTAGCATTGCGCAGCAGAATGCAGGTGGAATGGGCGGGCGTCCAGGCGGTAGTCAGTTAGGTGGTTACACCGAAGTCACCGAGGCGGGTCGGGTTCCTTACCATTTGTACGACGTAATCTTGGGCCGTCCCACGGATACGTCAATGACTGCCAGTGTGGTTGCCTACAAAAACATGGATGCCTATCTCGAATACGGTAGTGAACCGGGCAAATATACCGCCAAAACCGCAGCCCAGACGATTGAGGCACAGCAACCCGGCATCTTTATCATGGATGGCCTGAAGAAGGACGCTCAGTATTACTATCAACTGCGCTACAAGACGGCTGGCCAGTCCAGTTTTGCCGTCTCCGATCCCTTTAAGTTCCACACTCCGCGGGCTTCCGATAGCGATTTTGTATTTACCGTGCAGGCCGATTCGCATCTTGACGAAAATACCTCAGCGGCTGTTTACACCAACGAGCTGCTCGGCGCGTTAAAAGACGCTCCGGATTTCCATTTGGCGTTGGGTGATACCTTTATGACCGACAAGTACGTCGAATACCCGCTAGCCGGTCCCCAGTATCTTTCCCAGCGTTACTATTTTGGTCTTCTGGATCATTCAGCCCCGCTGTTTTTTGCCTTGGGGAACCACGACGCCGAAAGCGGTAATGTCGAGCGCATGAACTGGTCTACCCAGATGCGCAACAAATACTTTCCCAATCCCTCGCCCAACGAGTTTTATTCGGGTAATCCACATGATGCACCCGAGGGGCCCTATGTGCGCAACTACTACTCGTTCGAATGGGGTAATAGTCTCTTCGTGGCGCTCGATCCATTCCGATATAACGAAGGTCGTGGCGGTCGAGGAGAGGACAACTGGTATATGACGCTTGGCAAAGAGCAATACGACTGGTTGGTAAAAACGGTATCCGAATCGAAGGCCACCTTTAAGTTTGTCTACCTGCACAATCTGGTGGGTGGTGCCGAATCCAACCGTGGCGGTGCAGAAGCTTCCCTGAATTTTGAGTGGGGCGGTCACGAATACGACGGTACTTATACCTTTGACGAGAAACGTCCGGGCTGGGGCAAGCCCATTCACGATGTGCTGGTTGAGAATGGGGTGACCATCGTCTTCCACGGACACGACCACATGTACATTCATCAGGAGCGCGATGGTCTGGTTTATCAGCTGGTATCACAACCCGGTCACCGGAGTGGCAATGTGAGCAGTGCGGCCGAATACGGTTATCTGAGCGGTGACATTGTTCAGGGTTCCGGCCATCTGAAGGTCTCGGTAACGGACGATCAGGTGCAGGTTGATTTTATCGACAGCCGCGAGAACACCAACGGGCAGGTTCTGCATTCTTATGTGGTGAACGCTAGACCCTAAAAACGGGACTTAAAAATGGTGGTTATGACTACTGCCTGTACTAAAGAGTAAATAGCTGAGGGGAATTTAAGATGAGTAGTTTAGTGGGGATTTTCAGAGCAAATTTTATTGCCGGACTATTGGTGATAGCAGGTTGTTTGGCATCGGCGTCAACTATTGCACAAACACAATTCATGGGTGATATTTTGCTCGGTCGACCAACAGATAAAGCCATTTCAGTCAGTGTGATGTCTTTTAGAGATACGCAAGTATATCTCGAGTACGGCAGTGCATCTGGAGACTACAGCAGCAGCACCCAAGTGCAGGACATGTCCGCAGATGACGTTTATGTTTTCGAAATTGATGGCCTAAACGGCGATGCCGAATATTTCTATCGAGTTCGTTTCAAATCCAATACCTCTCAAATCGAGCAAGATTACGCCAATACTCCAGAATATAGTTTTAATACGGCGAAATCTCCGGGCGCAACATTTAGTTTCGCGGTAGAAGCCGATCCTCATTTGGGCGCCAGAACTCGATTTGAAAAGTGGTGCGGTAACGGATGTGATCGCGAAGCCGCTAGCGACAAAATTTATGCTCGAACTGTGGAAAACATGCTGGTATACGATCCGGATTTTCTGGTCGATCTGGGCGATTTTTTCATGACCTCTCAGAATATCGGGAACGCACTTTTTCCAATACAAGAGCGAACTCGTGGTGTGCCAATAACCGAGGCGGAAGTCCTCGACGACGTACTATATGTACGCTCACTGTTCACTCAAGGGGGGCCGTCTATCCCGATTATGCTGGTTCAGGGCAATCATGAGGCAGAAGATGGAAACAGATTGGATGGAACACCGAACAATGTCGCGGTTTGGGCCGTAAACGCGCGCAAGAAATACTTCCCATCACCAACGGACAATGGCTTTTACTCTGGCCCTACCGAGGAATACGACTTTATTGGTCGACAAGATGGTCACTACGCCTGGGAGTGGGGTGATGCGCTCTTTATCGCCTTGGACCCATACTGGGAGCCCAACAGAAGCAGTGGCTCTTGGGGGAAATCTTTGGGCCGTGATCAGTTCAGTTGGTTACAACAGACGCTAGAAAATAGCGATGCTGCCTTCAAGTTTGTATTTATTCACCATCTAGTTGGTGGTTGTGACAACTCCTTTGGAGGTTCCCGAGGTGGAGCACTTTGCTCGGATTATTTTGAGTGGGGTGGACGCACGCCATTCGACTATGAAGAAAGATGGCTAGGTAACACACCATTTGGTGGTCAGGTGCAAGATTCTCCTGATCCGGTGCCGCCCGTTCGAAGGGTTGACTCATCAACAGAGTCCTATGATTTTGATGAGAATCGTCCAGGTTGGGGAGTGCCTATTCAGCAAATGTTGCTCGACAATGGAGTGCAGATTGTTTTCCACGGTCACGACCACCTGTATGTAAGGGAGACTCATCCGAGCGGCCTTATTTATCACGAAATTCCGCAACCTTCTCGCGAAGCACCTGATGGACAGGGCTTATTGCTACAAGCCGCAAACGAAAACTACGATTACGAACAGGGTGTTGTCGTTGCCGGGGGTGGATTTGTCAATGTGACGGTCTCACCAGATCAAGTACGAGTGGATTACATCAGAACTCTGGACGACTGCAACGCAGCGTCGTGCGGTGAAATTGCGGATAGTTATACGGTATTGCCGTAAAAGGCTATCGATCGGTTTTAGACTAAATGTGGCGGGCAGACTTCCCAGTCCCCCATATATTTGTTTGCTTCGCTGCATTTGGTCTAAATTTGTTCGGGCAGGGGCAGTTTAAAAGATGGCATTAACCCGGCTCATGCCAAAGGTTTTTCTCCCTCCCCCGACATAGGGTGTTTTGATGAGGTTTTTATGAAATCTATACAAATTATCGCACTGGTTAGCCTGTTGGCTTTTTCCCATACCACCTTTGCGCATCACAGTGATGCGGGTCTCGATGAAAATACCGTGCTAGCCCTCGAGGGTAAAGTGACGGAGTTTCGTTTTCGTCAGCCCCACGTCATCATTTCAGTTGAAGCAATGCAAAACGGTAAACCCGTTGTCTGGGATCTCCAGATGGGGTCGGTAAATCAACTAATAAGACAGGGTTGGAGTGCTGATTCACTTCGAGTTGGTGAACAGGTGTCTGTTAGTCTAAATCCGGCAACCAGCGGCAAACCCTATGGCAAGCTAAAAAATATTTTGCGCGCGGACGGTTCCCCTGTTGCTATTGACCCCGAATCTCCCGAAAGCAAACTCGCGATCGCCACCTCTTTGCATGGCAACTGGAGTGGAAATCGTCCGGGACCTGCGTCTGCGCCTCCGCCTCCCGTGCCAATAGTTAATGGGGAGCCTTGTACCAGCGGGTTCGACTGTTTTTTTAGAGCAAATCTTGTGCTTACCGATGCCGGTCGAGCGGCCATGGAAGCTTTCGATCCGCTGTCTGACGAAAATCCCGAGGCAACCTGTGTAGGGCGGCCCACACCTTCTGCGCTTATGTCAGCAAAGGGATATATGTTGCAAATCGATATGAGTGAAGCTAAAGAGAAAATCTATATTCGTAGCGAATGGTTTAACGAAGAACGCACGATCTGGATGGATGGAAGGGGACACCCGCCAGCTCCCGAAACGGTGCAGACAGGATACTCAATAGGCCATTGGGAAGGCAAGACTTTGGTCATTGATACACAAAACTTCGACGACCACCGATCTCCCTACCAAATAGGCGTTCCCTCAGGATCACAGAAGCACGTGGTGGAAAAATATACCCTGAATGACGACGGCACTTCGATGCGGGTGGAATATATGTTGGAAGATCCAGAGTTTCTTGCTGAGCCTCTTGTTCATTCCAGCAACCTATATTACCGACCAGATTTGAATTTTGTTGGTATCGATTGCGATATCGAAAATACGAGCAGATTTTTGAACTAAGTACAGAGTGGCTCCAAATAGACCACTGAACTATTGAATCAAAAAAAGACTGACCAATGTCAAACAACCTAAAGCTAGCGTTTATCGCGCTGTTTCTGCTGCCTGCTTGTGACGGTTCCGGCGGCACCACACAGCCGCCCACGAATCAAGCGCAGGCGCCGGTTTCCACCCTTTCAGTGGTAGATCCACTTATGAATCCCGCGGCCTACAATATTGTCTTGGGTCGCCCCACCAAAACCTCTGTAGGCATTAGTATTCTTTCCGAGGACGGAGATCAGGCGCGTATAGCATTTAGTCCCAAGGTAGCAGGGGTGTCAGGACAAACCGGCGGTGTTTTAGTCGACGAAAGCTACAGCGCTACGCAAAGCGGATCGGGGAACTACCCCATCGTCATCGACCTCAACGGGCTGCAAGCCAATACCCAATATTTTTACCGTGTCGACTATAAAACGGCGGGCTCCACTGAATTCGCTGCCGGCAATGTACATAGCTTTCGCACTGCTCGTGGTAAAGGCGATACTTTTGTCTTCGGTGTGCAGGGCGATACCCATCCGGAGCGCAACAATAACCAGATGTTTCATGCTGATCTGTACACACTGACCATGGAGCAGGTAGGAGCCGTGCAGCCCGATTTGTATTTTATGTTGGGTGATGATTTCAGCACCGAGCGCTACTTCGAGCGATTCAAAGAAGCGTATTTAAAAGCGATAGGAAGTGATAAGGGTGCCGCCTGCAGACCGGCTAACGATCCCTCTTGTTATCAGTTCATGCAAAGTGTCGAGGGCTACTTATCGGAATCCAGCCATGCTCGCTATGAGAGTCTGCCCGCCGCAGTAAAATTTAATCCGGCGGACTTCACTGACAACACTGGCCTGCAATCCGGCGTTAGCGCCTACCGGGAGCAACGCGAAAAATATTTGGGTTTGATGACTCATTCGACTGCTTTATTCCCGGTTAACGGAAATCATGAACAGGCCTCTATGGCCAATCTTGGGGGAATATTTCACGTCGCCGCGGTGTCCAGCGCCGAGGGCCGCTTGAAGTACTACCCGCTGCCCCAGCCTCGCAGTAATGAGCAACCGACAGCGCAAAACTTTTATACGGGTGATATGCAACCTCTCGTGGATGGCGACTACTTTAATTTCAATGGTTTTTCCGAGACCGTCAGTTCAGCGGACAAATTACTGCGCGACTACTACGCCTTCGAGTGGGGAGATGCACTCTACGTCACTATAGATCCCTATTGGCACTCCGAATGGGCTCCAGATACCGGCCATTTTAACGGCGATCAGGAAGCGCCTTGGGCGACCAGTATGGGGGACGAACAATATCAGTGGCTGAAAGCTACGCTGGAAAACAGCACCGCTAAATGGAAATTCGTCTTTACCCATCATATCAATGGCACTGGGCGTGGCGCGGCGGCAATAGTTGGTAGAGAAGAATGGGGCGGTGGCAGTGGCAATCAATTCGCGACCTATCGTCCAACCTGGGAGAAGCCGATTCACCAGCTTTTTGTAGATTCTGGTGTGACGATATTTTTCCAGGGGCACGATCATGCCTATTCACGAGAAATCGTTGATGGGGTTGTTTATCAGGAAGTACCTAACCCCGCTGACAACAGCTATTACCCCTATAACTGCGAAGCCTATGCGCCGGACCAGATTAACCCGCTGCCGGGTCTCGGTGGCGAACGGAATGTTTATGGAGTCTACGATAAGGCCACCGCTGTGGTACTCCCCAATACGGGATTTTTAAAGGTCACCGTAGCTGGCGATGAATCAGTGAGAGTGGATTATATTCGTAGCTATCGAGACGAAGATCTTCAGGGTCTTGTTGGCGAGCACGCCAACGAAGGCCAATTTTGGGGTTATGAAAAAAATGGCGAGATTGCATTCTCTTATTCCGTGCATGCAGATGGCAGTATCGCCGATGGTGAAGTTCTTGGTAACCGAAACCTAGCGGATCAAAAAGGCACTAGCATCTGTGGCAAATCGCCCAGCAATGAATGGTGGTATAGTAACAATGGCTTATTATCACAATAAGGATAATCGTGGTGCGCCGCCAGTCAGGCCAATAATGAGAGGTGTCAATTGAAATTATTCAAGATGGTGCCTCACTGCTTAATTGATTGTTCTGGAACCTTGAACAAAGAAATGCAAATTAGGAACAAAACATGAAACTACTACACCTATTGGCTATTTGCCTTTTATGAAGGTATTGCCTATCAGGAAACTCCGGTGTTAGCCATTAGTGGATTGACGGATCAATCAGGTTCCGCTGAAACCTACACTTACAACACTGGCACCATGGTCGATGGCGGCGGGTATCTTTGTGTGAATGTCTCGCCCGAAGAGGTAAAAGTGGAGTATGACAGAACCATTCTTCCCGAAGAAGAAGAGGATATCCATTACGACGGTATGATAGGTCACAGCTATACCATTAGCGCCGATTAGTTGGTAAAGCCTGATTTGATAACCGAACTGACAATAGTGGGTTCGGTTGTCCCACAGGGCTAGAGATTTAGGTTAGATTAGAATGCTTATATTTCTAATCAGGTCATTGGATCTATAGATTTCAGATGAAACATTCCCGACAGCTGAACAACCCCCTTCTGGTGGGCGTAGTCGCTTGCTTTGTGCTATCGGGCTTTGCCGCACTTTTATATCAAACTGCTTGGTTGAGGCAGTTTTCCCTGGTATTTGGAACCTCAGAGTTGGCTGTGGCTGCTGTTCTTTCCGCCTATATGGCGGGATTGTCTCTAGGTGCCAGTTTGGCCGCGCGATTTGTAAGTCGAATTACTCGCCCGGTTTTGTTTTACGGATTGCTAGAAGCTGGCATTGCCATTTCCGCCCTTGCCGTACCACTCTTGCTACAACTGGCGCGTTTACTCTATGTAAGCATCTTAGGTGGTCAACCCGAACCGGTTGATGCCAGTGGGCTGGGTCAGTCCTTCTTCTATCTAATTATTGCTTTCCTCGTTCTGTGTATTCCCACCACCTTTATGGGCGCAACGCTGCCCCTACTGACTAAGTATATTGTGCAGACCAAAGAGCAGATCGGATCCAGAGTTGGATTGCTGTATGCGACTAATACTCTAGGCGCGATTGGCGGTACGGTGGTTGCTGCATTTATTCTATTGCCGCGACTTGGGCTGAACGGCACAGTTTGGGTGGGTGTGGCGATAAACCTGCTGGTTTTTGTTCTCGCGGCGTTGATATCTCGGTCGATTGGAGATCACTCCAAGCTCCACCAAAGGATGGAGTCTGCCGGCGCGGAAGTTCAGGCTCCAGAAAGTGAAGCGCCCCGAGCCAGACTTTGGATACTTCCTCTCATATTGTTTTCGGGAGCCAACTCTTTTGTCTATGAGGTGCTCTGGACAAGATTACTTGGCCACATATTGGGCGGCAGCATTACTGCCTTTGCAACAATGCTTGCTGGATTTTTAAGTGGTATTGCCATTGGTAGCGCTATTGCATCGCGATTTGCTAAAACCAGAACCCAAGCCATTCACCTTTTTATCGCTGCTCAGTGTGGCATAGCTGTTGCTTCGATCCTGGTGTATCAGTTTTTACCTCTGGCAATTCCTGATACTGCTGGACTGAACGGCAATGTAATTTTTGCCATCCTGGTTTTATTGCCGGCCACCATTTTTATTGGTGCGACATTTCCCCTTGCTGTTCGCATATTGGCATCTAGTAGAGCAGATGCCGGGCCAGCTTCTGCCAAGATATATTCATGGAACACGATTGGCGCAATCGCGGGTGCGACACTGGCCGCCTTTTTTCTTATTCCCTTCTTGAAATATGAGGGCGCGATCAAAGCAGCAATAGTTCTGAACGCATGTTTATCTTTGATGGCAGCAACGTTGCTTGGCAACCGGAATAAATCAGTCATAGCGGTAAGTTGCATTTTTGTGCTGAGTATTTTGCTGTTCTATCAGCCAAAGATGCCTGAAGCCATCCTCCGGGCAAGTCCCGTTTTCCCGCAGCCTGGTGGAGAAATTGTTTTTTATGAAGTTGGCCGTTCTGCAACCGTGGTAGTGATCGAAGAAAATGGGCTTCTATTTATACGTACCAATGGACTACCCGAAGCAGCCTCTGCCCTGAAGGGTTCACCTCCGTCAAGAGGGAGTCAGCTGATGCTATCTGTACTTCCCGTCTTGGCTCGTCCCGATACTGAATCTACATTAATTGTTGGCTTGGGAGGAGGCATTGCCGTGGAGGCAGTGCCAGCGTCTGTAGCTAGCATAGACGTCATCGAGCTAGAGCCAGAAGTTGTTAGAGCCAACGAATTTTATGGTGCCAGGAAAGATATTAATCCTCTCGATGATCCGCGAGTCAGCATAACTATCAACGATGCTCGAAGTGCGTTGACATTGACGGACAAGAAGTATGACTCAATGGTGTCGCAACCTTCTCATCCTTGGACCGCTGGAGCGTCCCACCTATACACGCGCGAATTTATGCAACTGGCAAAAAACCACCTGACGGAGGATGGTGTGTATTTGCAGTGGATGAACTCCGGTTTTGTCGACGAGTTCTTATTGAAAAGCCTCTGCGCGACTATGTTGGACGTCTTTCCTTACGTGCGAATGTACCAATTTGATTTAGGTGTAATTTTCTTGATTGGTTCTGAGCAACCTCTGAATTTAGAGCAGAATTTGTCACGCACTGGCCGGCCAATTAATGAGGATCCTTTGGGGTATCTGGAGAGGGGCATAGGATCGGTAGAAGATCTGATGATTGCATTGACAATGGATCAGAAAAATATTGAAAACTTTGCAGCTGGCGCACCTCTAATTACGGATAACAATAATTACATGGCAACAAAATCAGCCCTAGTGTCTGATGCGGAGAAAGGACTAGTTCCCGAAAAGCTATATACCCTGCTCAAAGCCCACGATCCTCTTTTACAAACGGAAAGTTGGTTTGCTGAGGAGTTTGATTCACCCATTAATTTTTCCTATATCACGAGACGCCTAAGCGCGATTGGAGCACATCGACGGTCTTTGGATTTAACCGAGCGACTATTTAGGGAGGGAAACCCACAGGCATTCACCGCAGTTGGCTTGGGGCTTCAATCACAGGGGAATAGGGAAGAATCCCAGAATAATTTACGCCAAGCGTTAGCCTTAAAGCCGGAAGATCAGCAGGCCAGATACGCCTTTTTGCAAGCTTGGTTTGCAGATTTTTTTAGTGGGAACAGCGTTCCCGACTATGTACTTGAAGAACTGAGTAAGCTGAATGGCTCCGCTGCAGATGTTTTTCAGGGTTTGGGCGCTTTGGAACAGAATGATGTGCAGCAGTTGGTTGAGCTGGACGCCGAACTCGCGGCGGTACTGCCAACAGACCTCTGGTATACCACTAGTGTTAAATTGCGCGCTGAGTGGCGAATTCAGCTGACAAGTCCGGAATATCAGCCGCGAATGGTAAATGAAGCTACTGCTTTGATAGATAGTGCGATCACAATTTTTCTAGACGTACAGCTCTATATGATGCGCATTCGGTCAACCTATCTGGCCGAAGATTATGCAGGTTCAATGGAAACTGCGCGAAGCGCGCTTCGTTTACTAAGTGATCAGATAGACCGACTTGAGCAAGGTATTTTGGAGCTCAGCGCTTCGACCATTGATTTGCGAATCAACCAGTTGGATGAGATTGCATCTGTCTTGCTGGGAATTGAGCAAGATGGAGTGTTCAGCAGTGCCCAGTTGGAGTCGACCCGAGAATATATTGAAGAGCTAAAATCGAGGGTTATCGCTCTGGATTGAGTGATTTTCCGATTATTGGCTACATCTTTTACGAAGAAATTCATACTTTTTGGCAAAAAATTGCCACTTTTTTCATCAATAGCCGCACAGAAAATAGACCTTTTGCCAAAACCCATCTGGTAGATCGGTTGAAGCGCTTGCAAATAGTTCGGAGCGCGCCCAGTTATATTCCGACGTATATTGCTGATTCTATTAGGGATTTCTAAAAATTGTGTAACAAATGGCATGTTGTTGCTCTGTGGCAGCTGGTCTGGGTTATCTAAGAACCGGCACCCCAGCACGAGTAATGGTTGGGCCGCGGCCGCGGCCATTGTTTATATTGGCGATTTTTTATGTATTTTTATTGAGGAAAGTGCGTTCAGGATGGTTAACTAGCGGCATCTTAGAAGAAAAAGCAGGATCTCAATGGTGCAACACTCAGAATAAAGGGGAAAAAAACTATGAAGTACATTAAATACCTGGCCACAGCCGGAGCCTTTTTGCCGATGTTATTTACATCACCTCTATTTGCACAAGATGGAGAGATCATTGGGCTAGAAGAAATAATAGTAACTGGGCGGAATCGTGAGGAAACCTTGCAGGACGTTCCAGTATCAGCCTCAGTATTAAGCGAGACTTTTCTCGATGATGCTGGTGTCACCAGCTTGTACGATCTATTTGAGTTGGTACCAGGTCTGCAATACGACGAGCAGGCCGACAGGCTCGGCGCACAGCCTAGTATTCGAGGAGTGCAATCCAGCGAGGTGTCCTCTAACCGTGTAAAGGTTTCCGCCTTTATTGACGGTATGCCGGTTCTCGGTTCTCAGGGTTCCATCGGCTTCAATAGTTTTCAACAGGTTGAGGTTTATCGTGGCCCACAAAGCGCTGCTTTTGGACGCTCAACCTTTGCTGGTGCGATCAATTACATTACTAAAGACCCTGGCGATACCTTTGAAGCAAATTTTGCCATTGACGCCAACGATTATGGCCGACGCACGATTGAAGGCTCAGTTGGCGGCCCTCTTACTGATTCTCTGGGGCTATTAATTCAGTTTGAACACGAAGACAGCGGTGCTCCAAGCGAATACAGAGCATCAGGTAACGCTGCCCAAGACCTGACTCTAGGCACCAACATTAATCAAAGTGACGGTACTGAATTTGGTGCACGCACCGGCGACAATATCTCCGCCAAGTTTGTATTTGAACCATCAGATACCTTCAGAGCTGCTCTAACCTTTGGCCACGTTGAAACCTCCGACGCTCAGAACCCGGCGCTTTGGTTGTCTAATGAGGAGCGCAGCGCGTGCTTTGACGGCATCGGCGCCACTCCATCCTCTGGCATGCAAGGTATTTACCTGACCGGCACCATCGAATGTGATTGGGAAAACAACCATGCCAGTTATGCACATCATGACAATGAGCAGTACTTGCAAGACAACCCACTGCTTCTAGCCTATCTGGTTGATGCGGCGGTAAATCCATTACCCATCCTAGGTAGTGGAGGAATGAATTGTGATCCATTTACCGGATCGCAGTGTATGAACCCCTTTATTCCTGCTGGCCCAGCCGCAGCAGACGTCACGCTGGCAAGTGGTGATGTTCTGACCGTCGAAGAGCAGATATTGTTAATTGCCAAAGCCTACTCGATCCCTGAGGGAGACCGCGGTACTCAAAGTGAGCGTGATCGCTTTACGCTTCAAACAGAGAAATTTTTCGACAACGGCAGCGCCCTAGAGTTTTCCTATATGCATAACGAGGAAACTCAAAACCGCTTGCAAGATAGTAACGTTTGGTACTACGACCCGGACGATATAGTTAGAGCCCCTATGCCGGGCATATTTGGTCCTGGCGACACTGGCGTAAATGCAGGTCTTGTTGATGATGGTGTTCTTGACACCGCTGGCCTGACTATTCGGTGGATCGGCGATCCAGACGGAAATCTTGCGACTGATGATGGCTACTGGATGCGCCCAAGTTCGAATGGGTCCAGATACATTATGGCTTCTCCGGTTGAAATCGAGGAAAACTATGCCTCGGTACGCTGGGTCTCTCCGGGAGATGAGCGTTTGCGCTATCTAGTGGGCGCATCTTTTTATGATTACGACTATCTAGAAACCAGTTATGGTTGTAATCAGGGATTGCCTACCTGCCCCTATCACAGCGGTGTCGCCTATGGAGCTCTTCTGAGTGGCGTTATCCCCGAGTGGAGTGAACTCACTGGTATCCCATTTGTCTCTGATGGCGGTATTCTTTCTGAGACAGCCACCAATACCGCAGCCTTCTTTAACGTCAATTACGATCTAACCGACAAGGTTACGCTGTCGGCCGAAGGACGTTTTCAGTCCGACAAGATTGGTGGTCTGAACGTTGATACTGGTTTAACTGCAGAGGTAACCACCAAATCATTTCTGCCGCGCTTCGCTATCTCGTACGCCGCAGATGAAGATAGAACCTACTATTTACAATGGTCTAAGGGCGTAAACCCTGCGGGAATAAATGTGGATATGCTTAACTCCATCTACATCGACTCAATCGATGCTGGTGTTGCCAACGCGCTTATTCCTTACACCGTGGCCGCAGATATTGATGTGGTGAACAACGCAGATCTCACACCAGGAGCCGATGGCCTTGTCGACGATTTTGATGTCGGTCTCTTTGAGTACGCCTCGTATACAGGTGAAACTTGGGATGAAGCGGATACCGGCTTTGACTCAGAAACTTTCCAATCTTATCGAGAGGAAGAGCTCACCAATATCGAGTTCGGCTTCAAAGGCAACCTATTCGACGGTGGTTTAACCTATGCCGGTGCCATTTTTATGATTGATTGGAAGGATCAACTGCAAAATGGCAACATCGAATGGGCTAGCCCCTGTGCCGATGATAATCTAGCGGGTAGCTCCCATTTGGATCCTTTGGGACCAAGTCCCTGTGTGGTAGATGGTGAGTCATATTTTTGGGTTGCTGAAAACGAAAATACCGGCATTAACGGATTGGGCCTTAACTATGGCGACGTAAAAATTAAGGGAATCGAGATGGAAGGAACCTATCGCTTGTCCAGAAATTGGCAAATCCGTGGTTCAGCCAGCTATATGGAAGCAGAGTACGATTCGTTTTGCGATATTGCGCTGGAAAATAGCCAATTATCTGGCGAGCAAGAAGATGTGCTCGGTAATCCGTTCTCCTATGAAGATGCCCTAGATATCGAGCTGTTGATACCAGGTGGTGGCTCCACGATCACTTCACCCTGTTTTGTTGCCGATGGTAAGGAAGTCGCGGGACAGCCCAAATTAACCGGCTCATTAAGCCCAAGCTACAATACCGATATCGGTGGCATGAGGTTTGGTGCTCGTCTAGATCTTAGGTATGAGGGTGAGAAATGGCTTCAATCCGGAAATTGGGGAAAATATCCTTCTGTGACCACCACGAATGTTTCCTTCTCACTTTCGGGTGATGCATGGGCTGCGACCCTCTACGTCACCAATCTGACTGACGAAAACAGCCCGCGTTCGCTAAATAGCTCTTCGGATGCTGGTTGGTTGCTTGACCAGACGACGCCGTTGACTGATGTGCTTGGTAATAGCGTTAACGCAAGATCTGCTAATTTAAGCTTTGCCCCTCGTGTCCCACGCACTATCGGATTACGAGCAAGCTACAGCTTCTAGCTTTCTTCCGAATACGCCCCGATGTTAAATCTGGGCATACTCAACAACGCTCTTGGGCCTAGTCCCAAGAGCGTTTTTTTTGCCTTGATATTTTAAGTGAGACAGGTGCGCATGGGTTGCTCTCTAGCTGCATGGGATTGATCACTTGTCCCAAAAAATTAATAACTTAAGAAAATTCTCATCCAAATTTTTTTCTGTCAGCCTTCCATGGTTGGTGAGATAGCCATATTATGGCCATATTTAAAGCATTTATTCAGTTTAGTTATTGGCGATTTGCTTATTGGGCGAAAATTTTCGCTATTGCAGGCAAAGCTAATATCTTCGGTAAATTGATTCAGTCAGAAAATCGCATATTGGGGAGTACTCGAATTATGAAGTTGCCAAAAATCATGATCCTTCTTTGGGTTTGTGGAATAAGTCTGGCGCAGGCGCAAACGCCTGCAGAACCAAATTTTCTTTTTATCTTTATTGACGATCAGGCTTGGGATTCAACATCGGTGGAGATGCTATCCGGTGAAGAGCTTAGCCGTTCAGCCAGCTTCAATATGCCCAATCTCGACCATATTGCTGAACAGGGCATGACCTTCTCTCAGGCCTATGCCACACATCCTAAATGTGAAGGGTCACGATCTGCCCTGCAGATGGGTCGTACTTCCACTACCCTCAATGCGGTCGACAAGGACGCTCACGATTGGAGTGCTCCGCCAGAGGACGCTTTCATTAATGTGTTGAAGGAGGCAAACCCCTCTTATCGCGCGGCACACTATGGTAAATGGCGGTGGCCGGCACCGCACGATCCAGTCAGCCTTGGCTACGATGACAGCGATGGCGTTACCCTAAACTCGGTCGGCACTTCAGAGGATCCTGATGATCCAAAATTGACCTTTAGCATCACCCGCCGTGCCGAAGCCTTCATGGAAGAGCAGGTTCGGCAAGGTCGTCCTTTCTACTTACAGCTTTCTTATTATGCTACTCACGGTCCGCTTCAGGCCTTGGCTTCCACGCTGGCCAAATATAGCGGTGATAGAGCTCTTGAAGGTGCAATGACTGAAGATCTTGATACCAACATTGGCTACCTACTGGAAAAGTTGGATGAGTTGGGTATTACCGAAGAAACCTATGTGATCTATATGTCAGACAACGGCATGACTTCAGGCGTCTTAAAAGGCGGCAAGGCCTTATTGGACGAAGGTGGCATTAGAGTGCCCTTGGTAATCAGTGGTCCGGGTATTGAGGCCGGTGTTTATAGTGACGTACCTGTTGTCGGCTACGATTTATATCCGACCGTTGTCGATTTTGTTGCTCCCGGCTTTTCTGTGCCCGATGGCGTCGAAGGGGGTAGTTGGAAGCCGGTATTGCTTAACGGCGGTTCAGGCGAGGTAGAACGACCTATCGACCGCATGGTTTGGCATCATGATGTGGAAATTTGTTATCCACAAACCGCCATGCGCAAGGGTGATTACAAGCTCATCTATCGCTGGAGCACAAAAGAGGCTTTTTTGTATAACGTATCGACTGATATCCGGGAGAGTAATAATCTTGCCGATCAGCGCCCACAAATGACAGAGGAAATGCTTGCAGAGCTAAAATCCCACGTAGAGGCTGGCATTGATCCTGCCCGCTATGCGCGCTTGCAGAGCGGACTTCCTGGTGCCGAGGATACTCGCCCAAATCCGCCGGAACCAAACTGCTAACTGGTATGGGCGGTGCTTAACCGCCCTCGACAGGACGCAGATAATAGTTGAAAGGGCTGCCGCTAGCTCGTGCGTTAATCCAAAGTACCAGCAGGCCTTCTATTTCGTGGGCAAACCGAATTGGCCCAACGTCAACTACCTCGAAACCGATTCCTTCGATTAAGCTGGCGACACTGGCCTTTGCCGTATCATCGTTTCCAGCGATGGGAATAGTGACAAGCCCACCAGCACTGCTTGGATCAGCCATGGTGGCAAAACTTAGTGCGTTAAAGGCTTTGACGACATGGGCTTCGGGCAGCCAATCTTGAATCATCTCACCGAAGGAAGTCTCGACAGCATGATCCATTCCACCATCTTCGTTTCTCGCAATGGGATTAGTGGGGTCAATAATAGTTTTTCCGGATAGATCGCCAAGACTTTTAACCACTTCTTCGGTCACCGCCCAAGGCAGGGCGAGAACAATAATATCGCCCTGTTGTGCCGCCTCGAGATTCGAGGTTGCAGAAGCGGTCGCATGGGTCTGGGCGAGAAGTTCTTGCACGCTCTCCGCAGAAGGGTCGCGTGAGCCGTAAACAATGGTGTGACCGAGTTTTGCGAACTGAGTGCCTAGAGCCCCACCGACCTTGCCGGTGCCTAGAATACTGATGGTATCTGCAAAGGTCTGCACCGGAAAAGCAAAGCAAAGTACGAGTGTTAGCAAGCCGGAGATGGTTGCTCTAAGTAAATGGTTTGAAGTCATATTTCCCCCTTCATTAATATCGATTCAGAACGAGTTGTTAGTCGGCGTCTGAATCTCACTCACTATAATCGGGCAGCGGAACAAATTTGTAAATTGATGGATCAGCTTAGACAAAATTTTTGAGGGCCAGATAGCCTGTTTGTCCATGGAAAATATAGACCTGTGCTAGCGAGGTTTGTTGCCGAGCCACAGATAACAGCCGGAGATGGACAGAAATAGGATGGCTAAACCAACTAGGTCGACCAATAAGCGCCCTGTTTGACCCAAGACAGATCCGCTGTGGATATCCGCGATCAATCGACCAAAATTCAGTTCAGCAGGCTGGTGCGATATGGATCTTGGCAGGTCTTGTACCAGATTAGGTAGTTGCTCCGATACAACTGTGCCGACCGGTAAATCTGATAGAACCAAGCTCATCACTTCAAATGCCTGCCATTTCTCTTGCTGGCGCAGGCACACAACCTCTGCGCATCGCGCCAGACCAAGAATATCACCACCGGTAAGGTGTATTTTTTCAATTAGTGCTCCCTCATTGCTATCAAAGAGAGAAAGATTCTCGCCGCAGCTAATCCAAATATGGTTTTGTAAGAGAGTGATACCTGTGATCTGCTGACTGCAGTCGAGTTCCAGCTGCAACTCGTGTAGGTAGATTGACTGGTCGATCCGGTAAATGGCGATTTCTTCAAACTCATAGAGGTAGGTCTCCTGGATAAATAGGTCACCATAGAGCGCGCGCGCCACGGAACCCGGCAGGGGTTTTGCGTAGAGATTCCAACTATCGGCGTGATTCAGCAGGATTCCCGTAGCAGCCAAAAGCGCCAGAAACAAAAAGCAGGCGAGACCAATGCGACGATGCCAACGCCAAAAGCTTTTGCGCCAACGTCTGGCGATGCGATGTTTAGTCATGGGATTGATTAAAGCTGAGCAAGTGACCGCTGAGAGGCATATTTTTCCAGCAGCAGCGCTGCGGTCGCCATTTCTTGCATGGACCACACTGAAAGAGTGGCACCGGTAATGCCATCAATATGGGAGTCCAGTTCTTGCTTGTGGTTCAGCTGGATGCCCAAAAACTGGTTCAAGAAGGAGTCATAGCGCACTTCGCCGCCGCGGGATTCGCGATACTCCAATACCTTGGCAAAAACCATTTGCTGCCCTTCGGTAACAAATCCCGCGGTTATTAGACGCTCTTTGCCAATCTGCTCCAGAATCCAGGCACTGCGCACGCCGTTGCCCCAATAGCGAATGCGGATGCCGCTGTAGCTGCGATCCAGGGCTGTTTCCAATTCGTTGCGCAGGTCGGGAGTTATCCAGAGCACCTGAGGTTCATATGTGGCATCGACAAAGGCGCTTTCGAGAAACTCCTCGGTTGTCATCCAGATATTTACTTCAGCTTGCAAGGGTAACGCGGAGAAGAGAAGCAAGAGCGCAACAAGCCTGCCTACTGTGTAGAGCCTGCTGGGCGATTGCATAAAATGGTTGCGCACTTAGTAGGACCAGCCGATGCCAATATTGATGGCATCGTCCCCATCCTGCTGACTATTTTGATAGTCAGCCTTGAGTGCTACCTGAGGCGTCAGCCAGTAATTGAAGCCATAATCAATTTGCTCGGTGACCTGAGTTGGGCGGTCACCTCTGGCCGGATCAATCTCGGTGTATCGCGCAAACAATCCGAATTTATCGGTAATCCGATAGGATGGCTCGAGAAACCAGCCGTTGAGATTGTCGCTGCCGTTAGCTTTAAAATCGGCGTTGTCTATATCCCAGCCCGCGTAGAGCGCGCGCAATCCAAATTTCTCTTTCTGATAAATCAGATGCGCTGAAACGAGGGTAGCGGCGGCGTCCTCGGAAACGATATTTTGCAGCAAGTCAGTTTGATGTTGAACGGATAGAGACATCCTTAGACCGGGTGAGGGTGTATAGGTCAGTCGTCCGGTGTAAGCGAAGTTGTTGCCATTCGCCTCGGCTGATTTTTGGCGTCCCGAACGAATTCGGAAACTATTAATAGCATCGTCCTCGTCGGACAGATTCAATCCAGAATGCAGCGCCAAGTCGTATCGAAGAGACTCGGACAGGGTGCCTGAAAGCATGGCCCCGGTTTCCCACCAGGTTGTCGGAATTACTTCACTCTCAACTTTGTTGCGTTCAACTCCGTAGAAAGTCTCTGGTTCGTGGACTTCATTGAGGATGCCCACAGGCAATAGGTATTGCCCCAATGTGGCACGATGTTTTTGGCTAAATTGCCATTCAATAAAGGCTTGCTCCAATTCAACTTCGCCTGGTTTCCCTTCACCGGCAAGGCCGTGTTCAAGCTCAAATTCAGAGAAGAAGCGCACCGAATCAGTGTATTCATGTCCAATATAGAGTACATAGCGGTGTGCATCTATCTGATCGCGGCCGCCGTCGACTGCGTTGTAATGGTGTTCACCATAGCCACCTATAGAAGTTTTGTCGGCCCAGTTGGAGGAGTTGGATTGGATCGCCTGGTTCTCCACGACATCGGCAACGCTAATAGCCATTATCTGAGTTTCTTGAATCTGAGTATTGTTGTTTTCGAGTTGGCGCTTTAGTTCCGCTATTTCAGCTTGCTGAGCTTGAAGTAACTGCCATAGCTCTTCTAAGTTGGGAATTTCTTGGGCGATCGTTGCATGACTGACAGAAAAAGCCATAGCCGCAAGTCCTGCGGCAAAAACAGATTTTTTCATTGGTGAAGATCCTTAAAAATGGGCAATTGTTTAAATACGAATGATAATGATTCTCATTTGTATTTACAAATAGATTTGCAAAACATTTTTAGGGAAAGGGGGTACCAAAACGACGACGCGCGCAGAATATGCGCACGTCAGGTGGATAAAGGGTGTTTGTTGTTGGCTTATTAAAAAGCCTGAAGGATTTTTGTTCTAGGCTAAGCTACAAGAATAGAAACAGCGATTAGCAGAAGCATTACGCCAAAGCCCACCAAAAAAACCTTACCTACATTTTCTAGAGCATGTACATCTTCAGCAATCATGATTGGAATCCCCAGTTAAGTTTGAGAGTCCAATTTAGTTGATAGTGTGAGAAAAGGCGTTGATTTGGATCAAAGATGAATTCCAAGCTGTCGTCTTTCCGCCAACTGTTGAATTGACTCGCGACAATTGTTTTTGAAGCGCCGAGTGACTATTGATTGTGCACCTAAGCCCAGAAATATTTCTTTTGAATTCTTTAGTTCGATTTGGTTATTTTTAGTAACCCACTAGAATCATCGGACGCCAATATATAAACAGAAGAGGTGCCCATCGTGAAAAGTGAAACTCTTGGACAGGAAGCTGGAAGAAAATTTCGATTTAGGATATTAACCGCGACTGTTTTTTTGTCCATTTGCATGGGATGTACGATATCCGAAATTGATGCGATGACAGCTGACTTTGACGGGGATATATTGCTCGGTCGACCTACAGATCAAGGCATTTCTGTCAGCGTGATGGCCTTTTCTGACACCGAGGCCTATGTCGAATACGGTCTCACTGCCGATAACTTCAACCGACGCTCTTCACTGCACAAAATATCGGCAGATGACATCTATACCTTCGAGCTGAATGATCTGGAGGCCAACGCCGAATATTTCTACCGGCTTCGTTTTAGAACCAACTCGAATCAGGGTTTTCAGGATTTTTCCGCAGGTCCCGAGTACAGCTTTAACACAGCAAAACCTGTTGGTGCGACTTTCAGCTTTGCTGTGCAATCCGATCCACATTTGGGCGCCAGGACTCGTTTCGAGAAGTGGTGTGGCGACAGGTGTGCTCGTGAACTAGCGGATGACAAGGTTTACCTTCGCACGGTCGAGAATATGCTTGGTTATGATCCGGATTTTCTGGTTGATCTCGGGGACTTTTTTATGACTGCCCAAAACCATCAAAACGGGCTTTTTCCCATTCAACGGCGGGTCGAGAGTGCTCCAGTAACGCAGGCAGAAGTTCTTGAAGACGTCACCTATCTGCGATCCCTGATGGCTCCGGGAGGCGCCAGTATTCCTATCATGTTGGTTCAGGGTAACCATGAAGCCGAAGATGGCGCGCGATTGGATGGCACGCCTAACAATCTGGCGGTCTGGGCAATCAACGCTCGCAAGAAGTACTTTCCCTCACCAACAGATGGAGACTTTTATACAGGCCCTACTACCGAATACGATTTTATTGGCAGACAGGACGGACACTACGCTTGGGAGTGGGGGAACGCATTATTTGTTGCCTTGGATCCTTATTGGGAGCCGAACGCTACGAACGCCTCATGGGACCGATCTTTGGGTCGCGATCAGTATGACTGGCTAAAACGCACTCTGGAAAACAGCGACGCAACCTTTAAGTTTGTCTTTCTTCATCACCTCATCGGTGGTTGTGATAATTCTTACGGAGGTAGCCGCGGCGGCGCGCTGTGCTCAGACTATTTTGAGTGGGGCGGAAGAACACCCTTTGATTACGAGGAAAGGTGGCTAAACAACGCTCCAGTCGAATCTGGCGCTTGGGATAGTGATCCGGAGTCTATACCGCCGATACGTCGCGTGGATTCGTCTACCGAGGCCTATGACTTTGACCAGCACCGCCCAGGCTGGGGTGCTCCTATTCAAGACATTCTGCTCGAGAACAATGTTCAGATCGTTTTTCATGGCCACGATCATCTCTATGTGCAAGAAGTACATCCGAATGGAATTGTTTATCAGGAGGTTCCGCAGCCTTCTCGAGTTGGAGGTGAGTGGACTGAGGCTCAGATAATCCAGGGGGCGATCTTGAAAAATTACGATACTGAAAATGGTGTCGCAATGGAAAATGGGGGGTTCCTCAACGTGACTGTGACGCCGGAGAAGGTTAGGGTCGACTACGTCAAGAACATAGAGAATTGCACTGCCGAACCCTGTAGTGAGATTGCTCACAGTTACAGCGTCGAAGCGGATTAGTGTTTGGAAAACTATTGGAGTTATGCCTTTTAAATCAGGCGGATGAGGTTGCTGCCTGTTGAATTTGTGCCACCATTTTTTTCGGGTTCTGATAGTCGAGATCAATATGCAGGATTTGGTTGTTCGCAACTAGAGCGAAGGAGGGAAATGAATTTAGTCCCATTTGCCTCGCCTGCTGAACTTCTTGTTCAAGTCGTGCCGATATTTTTACCTGCTCCATGGCTCGCAAAAAACTGTCGGGCTGCATGCCTACTTGCTCAGCGCATCGGGTTAGCGTATCCATATCCGAGGGGTTGCTGGCCCGCAGATAATAAGCGTGCTGAATCGATGCATTCATTTCCCGTTCAAGGCCTTCGTCCCTAGCTACAAGACAGGCTCGGCAGGCCGGGTAAGTTGAACGTCTGGGTTGGCACCTGTACCAGAACTCGTAGTTAAACTCCGTGCCCAAACTGGATTCAATTTGTTGCCAGGTGGATTCAAGCCGCGCACGCATATCCAGTGGCATGGGTTCGTCTGAATCGATAGCCAAGCCGCCCAGAAGCGGCTGAATTACCAGTTCATCGCGCTCGATCATCGGCTTGAGCTGTAGCTGCATGGCTTCCCAGGTTGGCTGGAAACCCCAGCACCAACTGCACATGGGGTCGTAGCAATAGATTAGCTGGGGAGGCGAGGACATAATTGTTGTTGCGCGCCTATCCGGGTTTTTTAATGCAGCTTAAAACTACAAATTTTTCATTCGAAGCCATGGTTTTACAGTTACCAAAGAGTGCTTTCAAAGGTTTGTGGTAGCCCAGATGTCGATTGGCAACCACCTGTAGTTGTCCGCCAATTCGAAGTACTCGTTTTGACTCTCGAAACATTTCCAGCGCAATGGCGGATGTGCGTGCGGCTGCGTCATGAAAGGGTGGATTATTCAGAATTAGGTCTTGAGATTCATCGGCAATGCCATCGAGGCCATTTATCGCAAATGTCTGAAACCGGGTAGAGGGAAGTGGTGGCAAAAGTGCCTCAATGCTCTTTTTAACGGATTCTGTGGCGGCGTAGGATTCGTCTGCGAAGGTGACTGTTAATGGCAGATTACGTAATTCTTGCAGGCGCATTGCAGCGACAAAGCCCAGTGCGCCAGTTCCACAGCCCAAATCCAGAATATCCAAAGATTCTGCGTCGGGCCGGTAATCTAGTAGTTGTAGCGATTCCAGCATAAATTGCGTGCCGTAGTCGAGACTGCCGTGGCAAAACACGCCGGGATAGGATGCTAAAGCCAGGTCCTCTGGTGTGTTACCTATTTCCTTGCTCACCCGAAACTGTTTGGCGGGTTCAGGTAATAGTTTGAGTCGGTCGCTCATTGGAGAGCTAAATATTAATCGAGCCTTCTTTTTTGCCAGCGAGCTTTTTGTTGTGCCGATATTTTTTTCAAATAGCGCCAAGGTAGAGCTATGCACGTTTTTCACCATACCGGCGCCGATGACTTGAGTGTCTTTGCTCAGCTTTGCAGCGATACGACGCAAGTTGTCTTCCAACTGCGCGAGACTCTTTGGAATCTTAATCACCACAAGGTCATAGGGTGGCTCAGTACCAAATTGGCAAATCTCGAAGCTGTTAATAATTCGGGTGCCCATTAGCTCGATCTTGTTTTTTGCTGCATTCAGTTCAATTGCCGAATGTGAAATGGCCGAATCGGATACAACCGTAATTTCCGTATCTTTGAAATTGGGTAAGCACCTTAAACCGAGACTTAGCGCCCCAAAACCATCGTTGAAAATCAATATTTTCTTGGCTTGCTGAGCAAAGGGGTTTTCCGAAATGTAGGACAAAACATATTCATCGGCGGCATCCCAAGCTCTAAGTTTTTCATCTGCATCAAGGGGATAGCGACAAAGTCGGAGAGATATCCCGGCAAGATTAAGTTCGATTTCCGGTGGCATAGGAGGGTTTGAGTGAAACTCAGAAGAAGGGCGACCTTATTCTATAGCTGTCTGCTCAGGAATACCTGATGCTTTTTACCCAACACGAATCTTCAGTCAGCCGGACTCATCCTCAGAATTTTACTGCCGGCGGCGTTTTCACTGAGAAGCAGAATATAACCTTGGTTATCCACTTCGATATCGCGAATTCTGCCGATGCCTTCAATCAAGGTTTCTTTTTCCACCAACTGATTATTCTCAATATCAAATCGATACAGAGTTTGCGCCTTGAGTGATCCGGAGATGATATCTCCCTCCCATTCGGGGAACTGCTCACCATGGTAGACAACAAAGGCTGAGAGCGCTGGTGAGGGAGTCATATCCACAACCGGCTGCTCGATATCTTCGATGTTAAATGGGATATCCACCTTGCCCTCCACCGAAGAACCATCGTAGTCCACACCTCGAGAAGTGAGCGGCCAGCCATAGTTTCTGCCAGGCAGCAGACGATTGATCTCATCGCCGCCACGCGGACCATGCTCGGAACCCCAAAGTATCCCGGTCTCCGCATCGTATTCCAGCCCTTGCGGAGCTCGATGTCCGACGGTCCAGATCGAGTCAATGGCGCTGGCGTCATTTACAAATGGGTTGTCTTCGGGAATCCGGCCGTCGTCATGGACTCGGTGAATTTTGCCCCAAGGTCTGGCGAGGTTCTGAATTTCGGCGTCATAGAAACCATTCATTGCGCCGATCGTAAAATATACATAACCCTGATCGTCTAGCGCCATGCGGCCGCCAATCGCCAAGTCGGTATTGGTTGTATAGTTTTCGTAATCAGTACTCCAAATGGTTTCCTGGTCTACCCACTCACTATTGCGAATGCGGCCGCGCACAATCTTGGTCATACCCACGGGTCTGCCCTCGGCACGGCTTATCTCATTGCAGTCATCGCAGCGGTCGCCCATATAGATGTATATCCAGCCGTTGGATTCATAATCCGGATGCAATACCACATCCTGCATCCAGCCCTTACCACGATCCAAGGCTCTGAGGCCTTCCGGTAGTGAGCTATCGTCCCAGGTTTTGGGGGTTCCTCTAATAAGGTCAGACAGCTCGCCGTCAGTGGAGAGAATTCTTAAGCCAAATTTTTTCTCCACAACTAGAGCACTGCCATCAGGCATGGGAGCAATGGAGTAGGGCAGCGGATCCACTTCATCATTCACCCTGGTCAGCGCAAAATTGTGTAGTTGAGTTTGTTGAACGCCCTGCGGAATAGTGACCTGTTCGCGCATTTGATAACTGTCGTAATCAAAACCAGCCCGCTGCTCAAGAATATAGATGGCCAGGCTCTGAATTTGACCCTCGCTATAGACATTGTCGAAAGGCGGCATGCCCGCTTCGAGATTGCCAAGACCAATACTGTTCTCGATCGCCTCAACCGAGTCGCCATTTTTCAGATCGAGACCAACCAATGCTGTGCCGAGATTAGTGCCTTCTAAAGCTAGGCCGTGACAAGCCGAGCAAACTTCGCTGAAGAAATCTCCGACAGCGTTGTATTGGGGTTGCGCAAAACAAAGGGTGCTAAATAGGCAACCAGCGATAGTTATCAGCTGGCTAGAAATCCGGCTCGATAAATTTTTCATCTTTCCCCCAAAAGATTCAATTTTTCAGACTACTTTGCCTAGCATATGAGAAATCATGCCCCGCACCAAACTCTAATTGATTCTGGGATTGACTGTCCGATTAGGTTGTCATGGGTTGATCGGTGTCAACGGGCTAGGGCCAAAGATCGGTCAGAGTTCTTTCTCGAATCCCTATAGAGCAAGCCTGACGGCCAACCATGTTCACAAGTATTAACAATAATAGCCTTAATTTAGCCTTATTTTAAACTGGATTTTTGCCTATTATAGGTTGCTAGGCGGTCTGCATTGATTCGAAAGACACTAAATGCGGACTCGACCCTTCGATCGGGTGCCGCAATTGCACCGGACAATACATTCTAGATACTCGGGGGAGCATCATGAAATTACTTACTCAACTAAAAATACTCATTGCAGTCTCTATCGCATTATTCTCAATAACTTCATTTGCTGAATTCACCCTGACCAGTCCAGCAATGGAGAATGGCACTCGGATGCCGGCAGATCTCAAATGTACACGTGATGGAGGAGATGGGTTATCTCCACCCATTGCCTGGACAGGCGCACCGGCAAACACCAAGAGCTTCGCAGTGATAATGCATCATTATCCGCCCAGCAAAGTTGAGGGTGTAGATAAACCGAGCAGCTACTGGCTACTGTGGAATGTTCCAACAAGCGTGAGTGAAATCGCGCGAGGAAATCCTGAATCCATCGGAACCGAAGGTGGCGAGAAAGACAAGCGCTATATCGGCTACACACCTCCGTGCTCGCCGACCAGCACAGTTGAGCACACCTATGTGATCACGGTTTATGCCTTGGATTCAGAGACTCTGTCCTTAGGTTCTGAGGACGATATTGATGTGGATTGGGCGACCATGACCGACGCCATAGAAGGCAAAGTACTGGAAGCGGCAACATTTTCGTTCATTAACTGAGGATTCAGTTTTTGTTGGAGGAGATTTCGATGAAATACTTTGTTTTGGTTTTGGGAGCGGCTCTTTTTGTCGCTGCTCCCCTTATTTCAAATCAAGCCGTTGCCCACCACAACTGGGCGGCTATTTACGATATCGAGTCGGATATCGAGATTGAGGCTGTAATTCACGAAATTGAATTCGTAAATCCGCACGTTCGTGTCAGTTTTATCGTTGACGAAGGCACAGCTAACGAGAAGATCTATACAACCGAAAGTAACTCGGTCGCGAGTCTTACCCGAATGGGTGTAACTGAGGATCTATTATCAGTAGGTACGAAGGTTCGAGTGGCAGGTTATCGATCGCGCACTCGTGACGACGATATTTTTATGAACCATCTGTTGTTACCGGATCACCGAGAAATCGTATTTTTGCGTACCGCGGAAGCACGCTGGCCTGAAGAATCGATTCGCATTGGCAATACCGATGTGGCGCATGGTCGAGTGGTTGAAGAAGATTTTTCCAAACGCCCCACTTCTATTATTGGTGTCTGGTCGACCATATATGGCGCGGCCGGCAGCCACCGCTCCGAGAACTTCCCGGGTGAAGCGACTGAGGCAGCCCTTGAGCTGCAGGCCAATGCAGTAGAGGAAGAGGCTAACTGCGACCCGAAAGGGATGCCTGGTGCTATGGGATCACCCTATCCAATCGAGTTAATTGATAAAGGCGACACTATTGTTATCCATGCGGAATTCTACGATTCGATTCGTACGGTACATATGAATGCCGATCACAAAATTCCACCAGCGGATCCCGGCATTCTTGGATATTCAACGGGGTATTGGGTGGGTGACACCCTTGTTGTGTCAACCAGCAAAGGCTCTGACAACCTACTGCAAATACACGAGACTTTTTCACTTAGTGGTGACCACAATCGTCTGAACTATACGGCTGTGACCATCGACCCAGATATGCTTGTCACTCCGAGTATTACTCGGAGGTGGCGGCAGTATGTGCCGGGAGCTTTTGTGCAGCCCTACAACTGCACTCTCTAGCTGAATTTGCGTTGTTACCGCGCTGCTGCGTCCTTTTTTAAGCATGGTGCCTTTTATTTAATTGCATGGTGCCTTTTACTTAAGGTAGGATAATTTTCATCCTAGAAAGATGCGTTCACCCCGGGGGGGAAAACACTTAAATGAAAATAACGGACACAGTAGAACGTGTGGGGCTAGTTGTATGCGTTGGGTTAATCGCTTTTCTAATCGGACAGGCGGTATCCTATTTTCAGCTACCAAGCTCTCAATTTATCGGCAACGCCTTCTCAGCAATCGAAGCTATTCAACTTGGCTGGGAGGATTTTGGTACAGATGACGAAGCAGGTGAATTTGCCGGCGAAGCAGTTGTCCACAATGCTTCCCGAATGGGCGATGGCCTCACTCTTGTTATAGAGACCGGGGTCCGGTCACTAAACACTGCGGAAATCCGATTGGTCGACTCTGGCGGCGAAATAAAGCACACCTGGACTGTTCCCTGGGATGATATTGAAGCTAAGGGCTGGCCAGATACCGCAGGTGGTGGCATTCCCATGAGTCCGCAGACCGTTTATCCGCGGGCTACCCAGCTGTATGCAAATGGCGATCTGTTAATTCTGATGCACGCTCGTGGCAGAACGCCATTTGGTGTCGGTCTGGCAAAGATAGATATCGATTCGAATCTGATATGGACCTACAACCGTTGGGCGCACCACGATATCAATCTAGGGGATGACGGCAATATCTACACCATGTCCCACGAGTTAAAGATCGAGGGCAACGATACCATTGAGATGATGAAGTCCCTCAACTACGACATCATGGTTGATACACCTTTTATTGATGACACTGTGGTCGTGTTGTCACCGGAGGGAGAAGAGCTCATCTCGGTCTCTATAACGGAAGCCTTGGGCAACTCTGAGTTTGTTCCGGTTTTTGGCGTCGCTCCTCCCGACGAGCAGGGCGATCACCTACACGCCAACAGCGTGCAAGTTGTAACCGAAACATTGGCTGCACAAATTCCCTTTGCGGAAGCGGGAAATGTGCTTGTATCTTCTCGAACTCTGCATGCGTTGTTGCTGATCGATCTGGAGACTGAATTGGTTACCTGGGTAGGCACAGGCAGCTGGCGCTACCAACATGACGCCCAGTTTCTCGAGAATGGAAACATCCAGTTTTTGGACAACATCGGTGGCCTAACCCATACCGGTGGTGCCACCCAGATCAATGAATACAATCCCGTGACGGGCGAGATCGTCTGGCAGTATCAGGGCACCGAAGAATTTCCTCTAAACACCCGCGAACTGGGTGAAGTGCAGAGGCTCGCCAACGGCAACGTACTTATAAGTGAAACCATGTCAGGCCGCGTAGTAGAGGTTACCCCTGATAAAGAGGTTGTATGGGAGTACTTTGGCAATGAGTTGATAGATGCCGTCAGAATTCCTTTTGATCAACTACCTGCCCAATTTTCTGAATAAGCTTTGCTGATGGAGAAATACAAGATGTCTATGAAGTACACAAGAATAACTCTGGCATGTCTCTTCTTATGTAGCCTTTCAAGCCTTGCTCAGGCCTATATTGGCCCAGGTGCAGGCATCACATTTATCGGCGCTCTAATTGGGCTTGTCGTCGCGATTTTTAGCGCGGTTGGTTTTATTTTGTTCTGGCCAATCAGAAGGGCAATGAGAAAGATGAAAGGCAAAAAAGCCGACTCTGAATCTGAATCTGAATCTGAATCTGAATCTGAATCAGGTACGGAAGCGGAAGCTCAAGCAGGAGCGCAAGCACAGGTGCAAGCAGAACCAGCACCAGAAGCAGAAATAGAACCAGAAGCAGAAATAGAAGCAGAAACAGAAATAGAAGCAGAAGCAGAAGAATCGGATAACTCATCTTCCGAGGACAAAAACCCACCGCCCCAATAAACCCAAGGCTGTACAACAAAGAGAAACTACCAGATGGGTTTTTTTGATCTCCTTAGTCCCGTTTTTACGGCAATACAAACCTATGCTCTAAGTTGGCTCCCGGCATGGGCAATCGTTTCCCTCTACGGGCTGCTCTCCGGCATTCTCACCATGGTAATTTATACCAAGGTCTCTAATCAGGATGCCTTAAGCGCGGGTAAGCTTGAGTCGAAAGAATCACTAACCTTGATGCGTGAACTCGACCCCGATGCAGAGTTTGACGTTGTAATCGCAACGATGCGCAGAGCTATTGGAGCTCCACTCAAACAAGCCAAAAACTCATTGGTACCCGCACTATGGGCTTCCCTGCCGCTCATTTTTGTCATGGTCTGGCTAGACCATACCTATGGCTATCATGAGCCAGAAGCTGGCAGCATAGTTCAGGCTCACATAGAGCCTTTAGTTCCTCTGCAAGAAGCTTTGGGCATTCAAAGAAACGAAGACGATAGCTATTCCCTGACATGGCCTGAAACCGGCCAGATTGATTTGGTGGCGCAAAACGGGGACAACATCACATCCATCCCTTCAACAATGCGGGTCCCCGTACTCCATAAACGGCAATGGTGGAACATCCTCATTGCTAATCCGGCCGGCTATCTTGAAGAAGACGCACCCATTGAAGCGATACAGCTAACCCTGCCGGCGACAGAGATAGTCAGCTTTGGGCCAGGATGGTTGCGCTCTTGGTTGTTTTTCTATTTTGCGATTCTTATGTCTGCAGCCATCGCCATTAAGGTGAAGTTCAAAATAGCGTGAGTTCAGATACACCCTCCTCAAGTAGCAATGCCAAAGAAGATCCGCAGGTTGCGGGCTGGACTCGCTTTCTCAGCGCCTGGGTGGCGCGATACCCCAAATTCTGGCGTCGCTTAGGTAATCTAGAGACGGGGTTGTTACGCGATGATCTGGAAGACGTCAGCCTAGCAAAACCGATATACGTTGGCGGATTGGCCAGATCGGGAAGTACCCTGTTACTTGAAATCCTGAATCGGCATCCCGAGACCACAACTCACCGCTACCGGGATTTCCCGCTTCTGTTTACGCCCTATTGGTGGAATAAATTTCTGGATTCCATGCCCCAGCCACCAGAAGAAGCAAAAGAACGAGCCCATGGAGACAGGCTACTCGTAACCTCTGAAAGCCCGGAAGCTATGGAAGAAGTTCTATGGATGGCTTTCTTCGAAGGACTGCATGATGAAACACAGAAAAATCTTCTTACTGGCGCGGACAAAAATGAATCTTTCGATGCCTTCTATGCTGAGCACATACGCAAGCTATTAGCAGTAAGAGGAGGTAGCAGATACCTTTCGAAGGGAAACTACAATTCAACAAGAATTGAATATCTGGGTGAGCTATTTCCCGATTCTCTCTTTGTTATTCCTGTGCGCGACCCTGTCACTCACATCGAATCACTGATGCGACAGCATGAGAAATTCAAGCAATTACATGCCAAGGATCACAATCTGGCGCTGCATATGCAGCGGGTTGGACATTTTGAGTTTGGTGCGATGCGACGCTTGGTAAATATGGGCGACACCGAACTCATAAATGAGATTAATCAGCTCTGGGACGCGGGACAGCACGCTCGTGGTTGGGCCAAGTATTGGGCCAGCATATACGGCTATATTGCGCGTACTATTTCGACAGATAAGCTTGAGGGGCGATGCCTTGTTATCAGGTATGAGGATTTGTGTGAAAATCCCTCTCAGGTCATTGGAGATATGGCCAATCATTGCCAGCTAGAGGGGCTCGAACAACACATTAGTGATATTGTCAGTGATATCTCGTTGCCGACCTACTATAAGTCTTCTCTGAGCAGCGCAGAGGTGGATGCCATATGGGAAGAGGCGGCACAAGCAGCTGAACAGTTTGGATATTTCCGACAACCACGTGGGGAAACCTAGACAAAGACAGCCAAAACTAAGCTTTGAGGATTAAGAATATGTACCGACATATTTCCATAAAAACCTGCATTGCCCTGCTTGCTGTACTTTGCACTCAATTCGCCACAGCGCAGCCAGAACCGCAGTTATCCGCCGGCAATGATCTGAGGACCATGGCGCGGGATCCCTTTCAAGTATTCGACAATCTCTATTTTGTGGGCATTGGCGAAGTTGGCAGCTACGTTATCCAGACAAGTGATGGACTGATTCTTATCGATACCTTGTGGGACAACGAGGGTTATACCGAATATCTGCTCGGCAATATTCGCGAAGTGGGTCTCAACCCCATGGATATCAAGTACGTGCTGATTCTGCAGGGTCATCGTGATCACTATGGTGGTGCTCCCGCACTGCAACAAATAATCGATGCCCCGTTCGGTACAGCGGAAGAAGATAGAAAAATGATGGTCGAGGACTTTGGTGATTATGCGCCGAGAATCGACTTTATTATCGAAGAGGGCGATAGCCTGACTTTGGGCGATACCACTCTGGACTTCGAAATAACGCCGGGACATACACCGGGTACAACATCAATCCGCTTCTCTGTGTTTGATGGAGGTACCGAACATCTGGCTTACCTGCACGGTGGCCCTTTGCTGAGAACCAAGGATCCCGAGGCCGGTCGAGTCTTTATCGAGGACCTGCGGCGCATTAAGGAGATACCGGGGATCGAAGTGCAGATTGCCAATCACTTCGACATAGCTGCGCGTGGTGCGCCAGACCTGTTTGGTCGAGCTGAATTGCTCGCAAACCGCCAGCCCGGCGAGCCTCACCCCTGGGTTGATCCTGAGCATTTCCAGCGTTGGTTAACCGAGCTAATAGCGGATACACAGCAATATTTGGCTGAGCCATAAAAGATCATGTCGAAAAAGCCCGATAACCTTAAATAAAAAATAGGTACTCATCGTGAAAAGAAAATTCTTCCGAGGTAAATTCCAGGGCAGATGTTTGGCTGCGTTTCTTTTTTTAGTCGTTTTCACAGGATGCACGGAATCTGAACCCGAGGTTATACAGGCTGACTTTAACGGTGATCTATTGTTGGGGCGACCAACAGATCAGGGTGTGTCGATAAGTGTCATGGCTTTTTCTCCCACCGAGGTTTACGTCGAATATGGCAGCACTTCTGGAGATTACAGCCTTAGTTCTCAACAGCAGGCACTGGCCACCGATGCTGTTCATTTCTTTGAGCTAGATAATCTGGATAGCAATACCGAATATTTCTATCGACTTCGTTTCAGTACCGATTCTTCACAGGAAATTCAGGACTTTGCTGCGAGTTCTGAATACAGTTTTGATACTCAGAAACCGGTGGGCTCCACCTTTAACTTTGCCGTGCAGGCTGATCCACATTTGGGTGCCAGAACCCGCTTCGAGAAGTGGTGCGGAGACCGATGCCTACGTGAAGCTGCCGACGATAAGGTTTATGCAAGGACTGTGGAAAATATGCTCGAGAGGGATCCAGATTTCCTGATTGATCTCGGCGACTTTTTTATGACATCCCAGAACGTTGGAAACGGACTTTTTCCGATACAGGAACGACAAGGGGGAGCACCAATTACCGAGGCAGAGGTTGTTGATGATGTAACCTATCTTCGATCCTTGATGACTCAGGGAGGCTCTTCTATCCCAATAATGTTGGTTCAGGGTAATCACGAGGCCGAAGATGGCGCCCGATTGGACGGAACTCCTAATAATCTAGCGGTCTGGGCCGTCAACGCGCGCAAGAAATACTTCCCCTCACCAACAGACAATGGTTTTTACAGCGGCCCTACTACTGAATACGACTTTATTGGTAGGCAGGATGGCCACTACGCCTGGGAATGGGGCAATGCCCTGTTTGTGGCCCTGGATCCCTATTGGGAGCCAAATATAGCTAATGGTGCCTGGGGTCGATCTTTGGGTCGTGATCAGTTTGACTGGTTAAAACAGACACTTGAGAACAGCAACGCAACTTTCAAGTTCGTTTTTCTTCATCATCTAATCGGCGGTTGTGATAATCCTTACGGTGGTTCCCGTGGTGGGATTCTTTGCTCGGACTATTTTGAGTGGGGTGGACGCACACCCTTTGACTATGAAGAGACTTGGCTCAATTTCACGCCCAGTGACGTCGGCGCCACGAACGCCTCGGCAGGTACAGAACTGCCACCCATCCGCCGGGTTGACTCGTCTACCGAATCCTACGATTTTGATCAGCACCGCCCCGGCTGGGGAGTGCCCATTCAGCAAATGTTGCTCGACAATAATGTTCAGATCGTCTTTCACGGTCACGACCATCTCTATGCACAAGAAGTTCACGCAAACGGCATTGTTTATCAAGAGGTTCCGCAGCCTTCTCGCGCCGGTGGGGAATGGCCCGAAGCGCAATTTCTGCATGGAGCAACCTTAAAAAACTATGATACTGAACGGGAAGTAGTAATAGAGAACTCGGGATTCTTGAATGTAACTGTCTCACCGAACAAAGTTACAGTCGACTACGTCAAGAATATTGAGAATTGCACCGAAGAACCCTGCAGCGAAATCGCCCACAGTTATAGCCTAGAGGCAGAGTAAATTAGGTAGTGGGCGGGCGGTTAAAAGGGGTAATCAAGGGGGCTCGAAGCCCCCTAATTCCCAGTACTTAATCAGAGCTGGTGAGCACCGGCACACGACAATCTGCAACCACAAACTCAGTGTCGGCAGTCAAGGTTTTGCGCAGGCTCGATACCCAGGGTTCAGCCAGATGACCGGGGTCACTAATGCTAACTTCCAGCTGAAGAGCAGATTCTTCACCGCTGTCGGCGCGAGTATATCGTTCTACAACGGTCACCTGATCCGTTAATACGTTGCCTCGTGGACCAGTAGGGCCACCGAGTAGCTGGTTGGTCTCAATGATTAGCGTGTCGCCTTCATAACGCCCAACTGAGTGACCCAAAGGCGTAAGTTCGTTGGTGGCGGGCTCTCGTCCATCAAGGTAAACAATACGTTGGCTGCCATCTAATTCCTGATCGATTAATAGATAGTCATCGTGCTGAGTTATGCCCAGTCTCTGTCCGTTGGTTACCATTCTGATAAGCCCCTGAGGTGCGCATTCTGTGTAGGCCAAATCCATGGTGCCGGGGTCGTAATTATTCTGATAGGTTTGTCCGGCTGCATTTAGTTTCATGCCAGCCCAAGGGTTGGAACCGGGGCCACCACCACCGCCACCTCTCCATGAACCGGAAAGATTTGGTAGGCCGTTCGGAAGTGTTGCTGGTATAGCGGCGACCGGAGCTGGACGTGCTGCCGCTTCGCCGTATAAAACACGAACAATTGAGCCGTCGACAGGGTCTATCTCATGCAAACTCCCAGCCTCAATGTCTTCGCGCTCCATCAAAATCATCGGACCACCAAAGCGAGCCTTCCTGCCAATGAGCCTTACGTACTGGCCTTCCTCCAGCATATCTTCTGTCCAGCCCCATATCGATCTAAAGGGTGAAACCGCCGGCCCTGTCGCAATCCACTCTTTTTCGTTACCGTCCTCATCAGTGGCCGTCACAATGATAGTGACGTGCGGGTTCTTAAAGCTGAATTCCTTTACGTAACCTTCAATCTCGGTGCTTTCGGTAACGATAAAATTGGCGTTGGCCGCGTGGTGCGCCTGCGCAGGGTAGGAGGCCGCTAAGACTAGAATTGATAGAAATAAAAATAGTTGGAGTTTCATTGATATCCCTCTCTTATGATCTTTTTATTTGCAGTTCAGCGAATTTTACTCACTTCTTCAAAATGTAGAATTCCCCGCAACAAAACGTATCAAAAAGAGCTCAATCCCTCTTGGATTCCAACTTGCGTTTATTGCGCAGAAAATCAAAACCGTCTTCCATGCGCTCGTTCTGCTCAATGGCTTTGGCGCGCTTTTTCAAAGCGCGTTTAATTGAGAACCAGTTGTAAACGCCATAGGCGAATACAACAAACAGCAACCCCAGCCATTTAAATAGGTAAGACATGCCAACATTATCGGCATTGCCGGTTCGGTCAACGTAGTTCAGATATTCGCCGTGGGCGATCAGAATGGCCGCAATGGATGCAATTAGAATGACAAAGCCAAAAAGCCGAGGTTTTAGCCACAGCCAAATCTTAATCGCTGCTCCTGCTTTTAGTGCTTGGTAAAACACTCAGAAAACTCCTATACCCACTAGGGCCAGCAGACCAACAAGCCCCATCTTGCGGTAGCCCGCGACAATTTTATCTTCTTCTTCCTTAACGATGCTTTCGAGATCTTCTTGCGAATACTCCTCTACCGTCCGCCCATGCAAAAGAATGCGAGTCTTGGCTCGACCGATGGCTTTTTCACGAGTGGAGACAGCCAACTTATCAATGATTCGGTTCTTTGATAGCTCTGCTGATCGTCCGATTTTCTTAAACATACATGCTTAAACCTGTTCTGGTTTTTGCATTGTAAGGGCAAGGGGTTGGGAGCGGTACTTTGGGGGCGGAGTATCAATTGCTAGGCTACAGATATTCACCTAAATCCGTAAAATGGTGGGATCTGTTTTTCGAGTTAGCTAGTGACATCCTCAGCAGTTCAAAAAGTGTCCTTCCGTGGGGCTACCTTCTACGTAAAACGTGACGATCTCTTTGTTGCACCCTTGCATACGCCCCAAGGCCTGCCTGAAGGTTTAAAGGGAAACAAAGGCAGAAAGCTCCACTACTATCTAAGCGTTGATTTACCCGAGGTTTCCCGAATTGTCAGCTACGGTTCAGCGCAGTCCAATATGCTCTATAGCCTGTCTTGTTTGGCGGCGATGCGGGGTTGGCAGCTAGATTTTTATGTCGATCATATCGCAAGCAGTCTTTTGAACAATCCCCATGGAAACTATGCCGCTGCTTTGGCGAATGGTGCGCGGATTCATGCTGTTGGCGATAGAGCGGATCAGATTAGCCTAGGTGACTATGCCGAAGCCTTGGCAGCTGATGACCAGGCTAGTCTGTTTATTCCGGAGGGTGGCCGGAGTGCTATTGCGGAACAGGGCGTAAAACAACTCGCCGAGGAAATTAATTCCTGAGTGATGGAAAACAATATCCCCAATCCTAAATTGATGTTGCCCTCGGGCACCGGCACGAGTGCGCTTTATCTGCAAAAGCATCTGCCCTTTGAAGTGCTTACCTGTGCCTGTGTGGGTTCTGATGACTATCTTCGTCAGCAGTTTGCCGAGCTTAGTGCGGATAGCTCACATCACCCGCGAATTTTGCCCAAGCCTCTTGATGGTTCCGGCAAGCCGAGAAAATACCATTTCGGAAAATGCTATCCGGAGTTTTACGCCATCTGGCAGGAGCTAGAGCAAGAGACGGGCATTCGCTTTGAATTGTTGTACGACCCGCTGGGTTGGATCTGTTTGATGGAATACGTTCGGCAAAGGTCTGAAGAGGCCGAGGCTGTTGATGAAAATCTAATCTATATTCATCAGGGAGGAATGTTGGGCAATGAGTCTATGCTTGCCAGATTTGAGAGGAAAGATGGCGCGCTATTCCAAATAGCCGCAGCGCCTCGATAGCTAGGCTTGGCCCCAGTCGAACTGAATCTTGTCCTCTTTGGTTTCAGGCTTGCCGCGATACTTGATCTGAACACCCATCAGAAAATTCCGTAGGATTTGATCCTTACATTCACGATAGTGCTTGTTCCCTGGCTTGCGGAAAAAGGCGCTTAGCTCGTGCTGACTCACTTTAAAGTGCACCAACTCCATAATCTCGAGGATATCGTCAGTTTTTAGTTCCAGCGCGATTTTCAATTTCATGAAAATCATATTGTTTGTTAGCTTCTTCTCCGGCACGTGCTGATCTCCCTCGCGTTTTCCACGACGGGAAATGATCAAGCCGTTCAGGAAGGTAGCAAAGGACAGGTCATTGCATTTTTGGTAGCCCGGTGCGTCTTCTTTCTTTAGCCAAGCCATTACCTCTTCCTTGGTCGTGGTGCCATCCGCCATCGCAATTACCTCCACCATCTTGGCGTCGGTAAATTTGAAGATGTAGCGTAAGCGCCGCAAGATATCGTTATTAGTCATGGTGGAGATGGATTCCTGTGTAGCTTGGATGCGCAATGATAGACGCTATAAATATAAAAGCCCCGAAAACCTTTTGGCTCGGGGTTTTCTGTTTTGGAGAAAATGGTGGGCCTTCCCAGACTCGAACTGGGGACCTGCCGATTATGAGATCGCCCCGTCGAGATCGAAACACCACGAATTAACCGGGTGTAATCGATCTAACCTAGCTTCGTCTTACGATTTCTCTTACCAATAGAGAGTTTAATACCACCGTCTGATTTAGTTAGTCGTCGAAAAATGTGCAGGAAGCTGACTAGGATCGAAAACCTCTGTCAGGCTCATGGTCGCACTAACATTGTATGGTGGCGCCACAACGAGAGGAGTTAACTCGTAGGTTGTGGAATCTAGTTTTCGGTAGTGAACCAGATCTTCCAATGCCAAGCTCTCCAAGGACTCAGGCAGCTCTTCGGAGGCGAGATACTGAGCGCGAACCAGCTCATCAACAAGAACGAAGAGTTCAACCGCAGAGGCTAGTTGTGCTTGGTCTTCCGTTGATTGACGCCAAACTAAGGCAATCGCATTGATACATATCAGAGCAACAATCGCGGCTAGCATTAGCCCCTTCTGTCGCTGATTTCCTGCGCGACCCTTTTTTAGTTCGGCATCGACTTGCGTTTCCTCAATATCTTCATCCGCTTTTTGCGCTAGATCTTTGAATTCTTCTGACATGAGTTTTACCCTTTGATGCTTAGCTATTTTCTTAATGTAGTTCGACGAACAATAAATTTGTAGTCGAATCCGACAACATTGCTGCTAATGGTAGCATTTCGACAAGTACCTCAATATTGCTGCCTTCCAAATCAATAATAGCTAAAGCAAGTCTAAAGCCCTGTGAAGAACGCATTGCCACAACGGAGAATTTTAAACCCGGGTATTCTATGGCTCGGAGGCCATTATTTTTAAGTTCCTCTGGCATTAATGCCATTGAATAACCACTAGTACCTAATACGTCTATATCACCGGTCTGGCGGATCACTTCGTACTGAGTTCTAAACTCGTCAATTTCAACAACCAGTTCCGAAAGGCGTGATTTTAAGACCGCTTTCGAGAATTCGGGTAAGGCAAAATTTGCCAGAGTCGCGATCAGCGCAACAACTAACATTAGCTCAACAAGAGTAAAACCTGAGCCTTGTTTTGCTCCGATTGTGCGTCCACAAAAACTATTCATATTTTTACCTCTGAAATATTCTCGCCCGAACCCCATTTAAAATCCAGATTATCACTAATTGCGTGCTGAATCATCTCGATGATTTCTTTCATAGGAGTGTTTTGAAATACGAAACGCGAAGTGGCTCCATTGTCGCGAAGCAGTTGTTCAAGTTTATATCGGTTGGTGGGTAATCGGATTAATGCGGGAATTCGAGCCCAGGCTATATGTTGTCGATAGCCAGCAACTAGATCCACAACATCCTCGTCTGCCAATTCGGGATCGACATCCAGGATAACCATCGCGATTGCTTCGTTTTCTTTAAGAGAGGCATTGGCCGCTTCTGGGGAATGGGCGGCAAGCACAGTAAACCATGCTTCTTCGAGGCTTTCGTAAAGCCACTTATTGGCGTCATCGTCTGAGCCAAGAATTAGAATTTCAGGTTGCTGGCTCGATTTTCCTGATTGGGGATAGATGTTTCCCATATCCGGAATTTCGGTGTGATATTGGTTGGCGAGCTCAATCCAAAAGTTCTGGCCAAGTACCGATGTCGCTTCGGAAATCGTTGTTTTACCAGAAATAATAAGTCGAGAAGCCGAGAGCGCAAGAGAGTTGAATGTGTCCTTCATTGTATCTCTGAAGAGAAGGGGATCATTTTCACCCCTTAAAAGTAACTCGCGTTGCTCAGCACTGATTTCTATTAACTCGGCAATCACTGTTCGGCCCGAATAGCCGCTATATTGGCATTGGTCGCAACCTTTGGCCTGAAATGCTTGTACTGCCCGTGTGATTTTCTGAAATGATTTCGCGAGAGAATCCCTCGAGCCGTCGAATGTCTCCTTGCAATTGGTACACAGTTTTCTGAGAAGGCGTTGAGAAATAATGCCCGTCAATGCTTCGGCAAGAACCATTTGGTTTACGCCCAAGTCGAGCAGTCTAGGAATGGCGCTCAATGAATTATTGGTGTGCAAAGTTGAGAACACCAGATGGCCGGTCATGGCCGCCTGCAATGCAATCTGTGCAGTTTCCGAATCCCGAATTTCACCGATAAGAAGTATGTCCGGATCCTGACGTAGCATGGTGCGCAGGGTAGCCGGGAATGTCATTCCGGCCTTTTCGTTTACTTCCGTCTGACTTAATCCCTGTAATTGGTATTCCACTGGGTTTTCTACCGTCATGATTGACGTGTCTTCTTTATTGAGGCGGCTGAGAATTGAATAAAGCGTCGTAGTTTTACCCGAACCAGTGGGCCCACAAACCAAAATCACTCCGGAGGGATTAGATGTCATGCGGTTAATCGTATGAATCTCATCTAACGAGAAGCCTATAGAGGACAGCTCAAATACCGCGCGTCTATTCAGTAGACGAATTACCATTTTTTCTTGACGCCCGGCCACAGGGAGCGAAGAAAGGCGCAGATCGTAGGAGTTGTAGTTGATCTCTACCAGCATGCGACCGTCTTGGGGTAACTTTGAGAGGGTGGGGTCCATCTCGGAGTGAGCTTTGAAATAACGAATCAGAGCTTCTGCAACTCGCTCTGGCAGTATCGTTAAACGCTGCAACAAGCCATCTACCCGGAGTCGCACAATGGCTGCATTTGAGAAAGGTTGGATATGTATGTCTGAAGCTTTTTGTTTGATTGCACGGGTCAATATTTGGCGTGCCAACAATGGCACAGCTCGATCGACTTCTGATTCGGGCACTTCATCTAGCTTCGTGGAAGTTTTTTTGCCATTGTTTTCTAACGAAATTTCGTAGGCATTGTTAAGTGCCAGTTCGATATTTTCAGGCGGTGCTAATACTAGCCTGAAACCAGTTCCAAATATAAATCTCAGTGTTTCCTGAATTTCAGGATCGAAGGGATTTGCCACGGCGAAGCAGGGCAAATCTTCTGACGCTTCGTCTACGGGTATGAGTAGATGTTCCTCGGCAAACTTTCTCGGGATTTTCTGAACCAAAATCGCCGGCGGCTCTATCTCTCGAAGGTAGTTTTCAGTTGAAGTTAGCTCGCTTAGTCTTTCGCAAAGAGTTTCCTGACTAATATCTTGCTGCCGCTGAATGGTTTGCCAAAGGTCTGAAATTCCAAGATCGTCGGCGGGGGCGGATAATTGTCTGCTCGAATCGAATTTGGCTCGATATTTTTCAAATAGCCCTAGAACCGGATTGGCGTTTGATTGGCCTAGCATGGACTCCTCATTTTATCGGCAGGCGCCGTTTGTCTGGTGACAGAGCATAAACTTTATCTGTGATTATTGATAATACTGGCTGCTCAATGACAAAATCTTAAGTCCTAAGCAAGTCATAGCTTCTGTGAGGGTTACCCGTCTTATTAAAGTGCTACAAAATTGGTTGCAAGATGGAGCCATATTTTTTGGTGGGTTTCAAACCAAGCATTACCAACTCTTACCGATACTCTTATCACTCAGGATCTACCACCGGGTATGTAACTGGTAAGAGTGGTGATGGAATTGGTAGCACAGGGGTAGCACAGGAATTTGTTGGTGGCAGGTGTCTAGAAGCATAAAAGCCCCGAAAACCTTTTGGCTCGGGGTTTTCTGTTTTGGAGAAAATGGTGGGCCTTCCCAGACTCGAACTGGGGACCTGCCGATTATGAGTCGGATGCTCTAACCAACTGAGCTAAAGGCCCTATGCTTGCTATTTTCACCCTAGGCAGCGTCGCGTGCTCAAAAATCTCGGTCACATACTCTATGTATGCTCCCTCAATTTTCTGCGCGGCTCCTTGCCTAGAGCGAAAATTTCTTCGCCTATCTTAACTTGTCTTTTTGTCCGAATGCTGCGTTGCAGTTCGGTCGCTCAATCGGTCACGTACCTGGTGTACGCTCCCTCAATCACGCCTTCTGCGCCTTGCCTTCGAACAAAAATCCTACGTTAACTTCAACTTGTCTTTTTGTCTTCTAGCTGCATTGTGCTTCGGTATCTCAATCAGTCACGTACGGTTTGTGCGCTCCTTCAATCGATCCTTGCACGCCTTGCTATAAACCAAAAATCCGGCGTTAACCGTAAACTTGTTGTTTTCACTCTAGGCGTTGTTGCGTGCTCAAAAATCTCGGTCACATACTCTATGTATGCTCATTCAATTTTCTGCGCGGCTCCTTGCCTAGACCAAAAATCCGGCGTTAATTCTAACTTATCCGGCTTTTAAACCGAGGCACCTGATCAGGAAACTTCCACATTAGCCGAAGGTATATTCTGTTCCTAAAACAAAAACGGCGCTTGTTTTAAGCGCCGCGAGTATAGATGTTCTTGAATGTTTCGTCTAAGGGTTTGCCTCTTTATAGGCCATAACCTCTTCATTGAAATCATCCGCAATATTGTTGTAGATATCGATTAGCTCTTCTCTCGCTTCGACTATCCGTCCTTTTTCAGCTCGACTGAGATCTTTGTATACGACAGTGTCTTTCTCAGCTTCACCGCAATCTAAAAATACGTCTGCCGCATCTAAGAAGGTATTCACTGCGCCACTGGTTGCGACTAGTTGATCCATTGTGGCCGTGGCGCCGTCGGGTATCTCTGGTGCTTCTGGCGCTTCTCCGCAAGATTGTGCAAATGCAGCTGAAGAGAATCCTAAAAGAATGGAAAGTGATATTAGTGCCTTGAAAAATTTTATGTTGATCACGCGTCCCCCGCATAGTGTTTTTTGATATTCAGAGCGCCAAGGATAAATGTCATTGGCTCAGGCATCAATTCTATTGAGCTGAAATTCCCATAAGAATTGTTTCTAAAGAGTGTAAACAAAAACGGCGCTTAGGAAAGCGCCGTTTTGGAAATGTATGGGTTGCTTCGTCGCTGCGCTCCTCGCAATGACAGGGGGGGAGAGTGCGCTCCTCGCAATGACGGAGGGGGAAGGCTGCGCTCCTCGCAATGACAGGGGGGGAGAGTGCGTTTCTCGTAATGACGGAGGGGGAAGGTTGCGCTCCTCCGCAATGACAGGGGGGGAGAGTGCGTTTCTCGCAATGACAGGGCGGGTGACCGCGTTTCTCGTAATGACGGGGAAGATTGAGCTCCCCGCAATGACGAAGAAGAGTACTCCTCCGAATAACGAGGAGGGTTTATTCGTCTAGAAAGCTGCGCAGGTGTTCTGAGCGCGTTGGATGTCTAAGCTTTCTAAGTGCCTTGGCTTCGATCTGACGAATACGCTCTCTGGTTACGTCGAACTGTTTGCCGACTTCTTCGAGAGTGTGGTCTGTATTCATATCGATACCAAAGCGCATACGCAGCACTTTGGCTTCGCGTGCGGTTAGGCTGCCAAGCACATCTCTGGTGGCTTCGGTCAGGCTTTCGCCAGTAGCCGATTCAACTGGAGAGGTGATGTTGTTGTCTTCGATAAAATCACCTAAGTGCGAATCTTCATCGTCGCCGATAGGCGTTTCCATGGAGATTGGCTCTTTGGCGATTTTCAGCACTTTGCGGATTTTGTCTTCTGGCATTTCCATTTTAACGGCCAGCTCTTCCGGAGTTGGATCGCGTCCAAACTCTTGCAGCAGCGAGCGGGAAATACGATTGAGCTTGTTGATAGTCTCAATCATATGTACCGGAATACGGATGGTTCGGGCCTGATCCGCAATGGAGCGGGTGATAGCCTGACGAATCCACCAGGTTGCATAGGTCGAGAACTTATAGCCGCGGCGGTATTCAAACTTATCTACTGCTTTCATCAAGCCGATGTTGCCTTCCTGGATCAGATCTAGGAATTGCAATCCACGGTTGGTGTATTTTTTGGCAATAGAGATAACCAGACGCAGGTTGGCTTCAACCATTTCTTTCTTGGCACGACGCATACGCGCTTCACCCAGAGAGATGTTGCGATTGATATCCTTGATCTCACCGATGCTAAGACCGGTCGATATTTCAACTTTCTCCAACATGTTTTGAGATTGCCGAATTTCAGTTTCAATTTCTTTGACTGCGGCTACCCAGGGAGCCTTGGTCTTAATACTCTTAACCCATTTCTGGTTCGACTCGTTGCCGGGGAATTCCTTGATAAAAGTCGTGCGCGGCATTTTTGACTGACGCACACACATATTCATCACGCTGCGCTCATGAATGCGTACTTGAATCACTGTTTCACGTACTTCGTTGATCATGGGATCAAAAACACGAGGGGTAAGTTTTAAAAACTTAAACAGCTCACCGGTTTCTTCCAGAGCGGCGACGGCCTGTTTGCTGGCACGACCATGCTTTTCAATCGCTTTGACGGCTTTGGTATGTGCCTTCTTGATCTCACCAAAACGCTCTTTGGCTTCTTCGGGGTCCGGGCCAGTAGGCTTCTCGTCGTCTTCTTCTTCCTGAGTGGTTTCACCAGCAGCAATACGAGCTTCTGCCAGCTGAGCTTGCTCAAGCGCTGAGGGTACGTGCTCAGCTGGATTCAAGTATCCGGAGATTACTTCTTGCAGACGTCGTTCTTCGGTAACAACTAATTCGTATTCGGCCAATATGCTGGCAACGGCGCCAGGCCAGAAAGCGAGGGCGTAGAGCATTTCACGCACACCGTCTTCGATGCGCTTGGCAATCTCAATTTCGCCTTCACGGGTCAACAGTTCAACTGTTCCCATTTCACGCATATACATGCGCACGGGGTCGGTGGTTCTGTGAACCTCGGATTCAACAGCGGCGAGTGCGGCGGCAGCTTCTGCGGCGGCAACATCATCGGTTTCGTTTTCCTGCTCTTGGCTGAGCATAAGCAGGGTGTCGGCGTCAGGAGTTTGCTCAAAGACTCGGATACCCATGTCGTTGATCATTTGAATGATGTCTTCAACCTGATCTTGTTCGGAGATTCCTTCGGGAAGGTGATCGTTTACTTCGGCGTAGGTCAGATAGCCCTGTTCACGGCCGAGGGCAATAAGGTCTTTAATACGCGATTGTACGGGTGCGGTTTCAGCCATGGTAACTGTGGGAGTCTCAGGTTGTAGGTGCAAAAAAGGCGGAGCATTATAGCCCAGCGGTTTTACTTGGGCTACCAATAAATGGGGCAATATTTGCACAGTTCAAGGCCATTAGCTTTCTAATTTAAAGTCCTTAATTGCGCCATTAGCTCACTCATCTCGGCCTTTTGCTCCGTGCTTTGTTGATCGTGCGGAATACGACCCAAAATTTTGATCTTTTCGCGCAGTTGGCGCCCCTGACGGCGGGAGGTCCAGCGATTTAGAGTATCGCTGAAATCGATGGCTGCATCAGCGGCTGACTGGTTGTCCACTAGGCGCCGGCTAGCCAGTTCTGTGAGCCGTTTGGCTTGCTCCGGTTCTGCGGCCATCCAGTACCCCAACAAACTGCTCAGGGCGATATCAGATTTGGTTTTTAGTTGGATTTTTAAATATGAGCTGAGATCGATTAAAAGCTGTTCGTCTTCATCTTCGGCTATTAGTGACTCCAAATCGCTAATCTGGCTCGCCAGCTTTGGGTGCTGCAGAACTAGACTAATTAAATGCGCGGTAACGGAAACACCGGTTTTTGAATGCGCTCTTTTTGCAAATTTCTGTGGACTTGGTTGCGCATCAGTTTCCGGGACCGGTTCGCTTGGCGGAGGCGGAGTTTGCTCCACAACCAGAGCAGGTGGTGTATCAGCAGCTACTCCGGTTCGTTTTAGCAGTTCCTGTTCCATCAAAGTACGAAAAGCTCCGCGCGGTAGCTGATTAATCATAGGCATAGCCTGTGCATGAGCGCGTGCACCGCTTTCCGGATCTGTTAGTTCTGAACCAGCCCCGGCCAACTCCATCATGTAGTTAGAGAGTGGCATGGCCGCATCAAGACGATTATCAAATCCCTCTTTGCCTTCCGCACGCACAATGGTGTCGGGGTCTTCGCCGCTCGGCAGAAATAGAAACTTCACCTGCCGGCCATCCATCATTAGCGGCAGCGCCGCATGTAAAGCGCGCTCCGCGGCTTTGGCTCCGGCTTCGTCGCCATCAAAACAGAAATTGATTCGGCCGACGTGGCGAAACAGCTTTTCCAAATGGGTGGAGCCAACAGAGGTGCCCAGTGTTGCCACCGCATTATGTACACCCTGTTGAGCTAGAGCGATAACATCCATATAGCCTTCGGTCACCACAATTTCTTCAAATCGGTTCTTGCGTTGCAGGCATTCGTAGAGGCCATAGAGCTCGCGACTTTTGTGGAACACCGGCGTTTCTGGTGAATTTAAATACTTGGGTTTTTCGTCTCCCAGAACCCTTCCGCCAAAGGCGATGGTGCGGCCGCGGGTATCGCGAATCGGAAAGATAATGCGGTCGCGAAAACGATCGTAGTGGGAGTTGCGATCATCGTTTTTAATGGCAAGGCCAGCCTGTTCCAACAGGTTGATATCCTCAGTGGATTGACCGATCTCCTTGATGAGGTTGTCCCAGCCAGCAGGCGCGACGCCCAAACCAAAATCTCTGGCAATCTCGCCGCTCAAGCCGCGATTTTTTAGGTAGTCGATGGCGACTGTATTGGTACGCAGTTGCTTGCGGAAAAACTGATCTGCGGCTGCCAGTTTTGCCAGCAGAGCGGTTCGCAGTGAGGCGGCTCCCTCGTCTTCATTGCTAGCTTCTTTGGGCACCTCCATACCCACTTCGCCCGCCAGTTGTTCTACTGATTCGGGGAAGCTGAGGTTCACGTAGTCCATGGCAAAGCCAATAACATTGCCTCCTGCGCCGCAGCCAAAACAGTAGTAAAACTGCTTCTGTGGATTGACAGAAAATGAGGGAGTTTTCTCGTCGTGGAAGGGGCAGCAAGCCTGGTAATTTTTACCAGCCTTCTTGAGGGGTACGCGCTTGTGAATGTAGTCGACGATATCTACTCGGGAGAGCAGGTCGTCAACAAATGCTTGAGGTATGCGACCGGCCACTAGCTGATTGTCGTCATTGCGAACGAAGTAAAGTAATCCATGTCTCGGCTATGTAGGGCAGATCGAACCAAAGCTACCAATTCTAAGAAAGCTTCGCTTTTACTAGTTGGCTGACTTTGCCCATATCTCCGCGGCCTTGCACCTGCGGACGCACAAGACCAATTACCTGCCCCATCTGCTGCATTGAGCTGGCACCGGTTTCGGCAATAGCTGTATCGACAATGGTGGCAATTTCGTCTTCGCTAAGTGCCGCGGGCAAGAATTCTTCAATCACGGTAATCTCAAAATCTTCCTGTTCAGCTAGATCCATACGCTCTGCATCTTTGAATTGCTGGGAGGAATCACGTCGCTGTTTAACCATTTTGTCCAGAATCTGCAAAACGCGGGCATCGTCCAATTCAATGCGTTCGTCCACTTCAATACGTTTTATATCGGCCTGGATCAAACGAATGGTGCCGAGGCGCTCCTTTGCCTTCGCGCGCATGGCGTCTTTCATGGCTTCGGTGATTTGGATTTTGAGTGTTGTATCTGACATTTGATTTCCTGAGTTAGGTCCGGAACTTTGTATTTGAGAAGTGTATATCGCGCACAGCCCTGAGCCAAAGGTTTGAGAGCCCTGAGCCAAAAGATTAGACAGCCCTGAGCCAAAGAATTTAAAAGCTCCATAAACAAATACGCCGGCATATAGCCGGCGTATTCAAAATCTGTAGAAGTATCGCTTAGAACATGCGAACAAATTTTCGTGACTCACGAGAAATTTTCTTCTGATGACGCTTAACTGCAGAGGCAGCTTTACGCTTACGAGCCCAAGTGGGTTTCTCGTAGAACTCACGCTTACGAACTTCGGCAAGTACACCGGCTTTTTCGCAAGAACGCTTAAAGCGACGTAGTGCTACGTCGAAAGGCTCATTTTCTTTGACACGAACGTGTGGCATTCAATTCTCTGCTTTTGTGCTTAGGTTTTCGAGGGCGCGTATTTTAATCAGATGTCATAGCCAATGCAAAGGATTTGTCCGCCATATCAGAAATGTAAATAAGCCATTAAAAAACAATGGGTTAAAAGAATATTCTTGACCCCAAAAAATGAATAAATTGGGTTAATTTCTCTGATCCTCTGCTAATATCGCGCTCCCATGCATTTATTAACCTCGCTGACGGCCCTATTTTGAAAGTTCTAGGTATAGAAACCTCTTGCGATGAGACAGGCGTCGCTATCTACGATAGCGAGTTTGGCATTATTGCTGATCAACTTTACAGCCAAGTTGAGATGCATGCTGAGTTCGGTGGCGTAGTTCCGGAATTGGCTTCCCGCGATCATATTCGCAAGCTATTGCCTTTGGTGGAGCTGGCCTTGAAAGAAGCTAATTGTGAGCCGGCTGATTTGGATGCCATCGCCTATACCTTTGGTCCGGGTTTGGTGGGCGCACTTTTGGTTGGTTCGACCCTGGCTTCCACTCTGGCTTGGAGCTGGGGTATTCCCGCGATTCCCGTACATCATATGGAAGGGCATTTACTTGCTCCCATGTTGGAAGAGGAATCTCCGGAATTTCCCTTTGTTGCCCTGTTGGTTTCTGGAGGTCATACACAACTAGTGGATGTGCGCGCTGTTGGCGAATACAAATTACTGGGTGAATCGCTGGACGATGCTGCCGGCGAAGCTTTTGATAAAACCGCCAAGCTGCTCGGACTAGGTTATCCCGGTGGACCTTCAGTTGCGGCGGCGGCTGAAAATGGGCAGGTAGATAAGTTTAAGTTTCCTCGGCCGATGACAGATCGTCCCGGGCTGGATTTCAGCTTTAGCGGTTTAAAAACCCATACGCTAACTCTGGCAAATTCGCAGCGTAATGAAAAGGGCGAGATTGACGAGCAAACCGTTGCTGATATTGCAGCTGGATTTCAGGAGGCGGTGGCCGATACCTTGGTTATTAAGTGTCGGCGAGCGCTCGAGCAAACCGGACACAAGCAGCTAGTTCTTGCTGGAGGTGTAGCGGCAAATATGCGATTGCGAGAAAAGCTCGCGCAGGAGTCCGAGAAAAAGGATTGGGCCCTGCATTATCCGCGCAGCAAATTTTGCACTGACAACGGTGCCATGATTGCATACGTGGGTGCTCTTAGGGCTTTTGATCGGCTAAAGGCTGTTGATCCGCTCAAGGCTGTTGAACATAGGTTTGATAACTACGATATATCCGTTGTACCCAGATTCCCCATTGATCAATTGGAATCAGTCTGATGCTGGATAAAGTGATGATTCGAGGACTCAAATGCCCCTGCATTATAGGTATCTGGGAATGGGAACGTCAGGTACGACAAGAACTGCAAATTGATCTCGACCTATTGTTGGATACCGGGAAAGCAGCGGCTTCCGATGACTTTGATTTCACCGTAAGTTATGCCGCCGTATCAGAATTGGTGATTTCAAAGTGTGCTGACTCCCAATTTCAGCTAATCGAGGCATTGGCAACTTATTTAGTCGATGCCGTATTCGAAAAATTCCCTCTGATTGAATCCTTGCGCCTAGAGATTAAAAAGCCTGGTGCGGTGCCAGAGGCAGACTACGTTGGCATCGAATTGCAGCGCAGCCGTTAGCGATGCGCGTATTCCTTGGTATAGGCAGTAATCTAGAACCCGAAACGCATATTCAGTTAGTGCTGAACGCCTTGCGCGTAAACTTTGGATCCTTGCAGCTGTCCAGTAAATATCGAACGCCAGCTATCGGTTTTATTGGCCCGAGCTTTATCAATATGGCAGTTTCCATTGAAACGGAATTGAGTGCAGCTGAGGTGGCTGAACACTGCCAGCGGATTGAGCGTGAGTTGGGGCGGGATCGAAGCACAGAATCTGGCTCCTGCTCTCGATGTATTGATATTGATCTTCTGCTTTTTGAAGATGATCGGGCGGAATCAGAATTGCCTCAACCACGCGCCGATATTCGAGACTTTGCCTATACGGCGGTGCCGTTGGCGGATTTGATGCCTGATTGGCGGCACGACCATACTGGCGGGATGCGGCTTGCGGACTACATTAAATGTGTGCGTTTTTCTGAGCAGCAGCTAGAGATCATTGAGGAATAAATTTTCCCCTCTTAGGGATGTTTATTTTATTTTTTTTAGATATTTCCGCTGCCACGGTGGCGTCCCTTTTGTGTTGATTGTCGCCGTCCTGGCTCCAAGCCTTCGGCCAGTCTAAAGCCTGTCCAAATTTACCTCAGCCACTGCCTATTGTCGTGGCGCTACGCCCTGCAAATTTGTGCCAAAAGGAACCAAAAGCGCCTGCTCCATTCCACCGCCCTTCGGGTTCCTGTTATCGCCATGGATGGCGTGAATGCAGAAAATACAGGAGCACTTTTTCTGCCGATGCGTTGACGGATTATTCGGGCTTCGCCCTCACCCTTCGGGCCTGCTTTCCTACGGAAAGTCAGTTGTCTCGCGCTAAAGCGCTCGGCTGAAGCTGCGCTTCTCGGCGGCTCTTTCTAATATTGGAAAGTCGCGATCAAGGTCAAAACCATCTATCCAACCTTCGTCATTGCGAGCGTAGCGAAGCATCCCATAAGCCGCGGTAGATGGATTGCTTCGTCGGCTAAATCCTCCTCGCAATGACGGGTTGGGGATGGGCCCGGTGGAGCTTGCCGAGCGGAGAGATATTTATTGGGGTTGAGCGCACAGGGAAGTGTGCGAAAGTGGGTTTCGAGACAGGGCGTAGCGAACGTTTTAGTAAATCACCGATTTGCTTGAGTGTAGCGGCCAAAATCTTTGATTTTGGGCCGGGCCGCTTGCGGTCTCGTAGAGCACGACCGCAATAAATAGCTCGGAGTGAGGGCAGTCGAAGACCAAGTGATCGGGGTGCCCTTTCTTTTGGTTCGTTTTCATTGGGCAAGCAAAGAAAATGAACACCCCCGTGGTAGCGGAAAAGAATTAAAAGTAAATTTTTAAAGATTGAGATTGAGATTGAGATTGAGATTAAGAACTAAGTCCTGCCCGCTGCACATCGTTATTCCGCGCCGGATGTCCGGTAAAGGTCAGCACCAAATTCTCCATCTCCAACCAGGGGTCACCGGATTTTGCTCCCTTGGACTGTTGATCTACCAGACGGGCTTGGCGCAGCAAAAGATTCAAGCGCCCCGGTTTAAGTCGCTGCAAAGCAGATCGAACTAAGGGTTGACGATTTTTCCAAACACCTGCCTTTTGACAGGCGGTATCCATTGATTGGCCTTTGGTCAGACCCTCGCTAACCTGAATCAGAATGCGCAGTTCGCGGCAAACGGCCCATAGAATAGAGAGAGTGTCGTTACCTTCTTCACGCAAGCCTTTCAGTGTTCTGGTGACCTCATCGGCGTCGCCCATCAGAATGCGATCCAACAGGGTGAATACGTCGTATCTGGCGCTATCTGCTACTGCGGCGGACATAGCTTGCGCATCGACCTCGTCGCCGTCCAGCAATAATTTAAGCTTTTCGATTTCCTGCTTCGCCGCTAACAAATTCCCTTCAACCCGTTCAGCCAAAACGCCAATGGCCTGACGATTGGCTTTAATCCCGGCCTGACTCAAACGGCCGGAAAGCCAATAGGGAAGTTCCTTGGGTTTTATAGGCCAGATATGCACATGCACTCCGGCCTTATCGATACTGCTGACCCACTTGGAGCGCAGCTGGTTGCGGTCGAGCTTGCCGCAATCTACCAAGACCAGAATATCTTCCGGTGGGTTATCACAAATTTGGGTCAGTACTTTTGACCCCTCGGTGCCAACTTTTCCATTTTTAATGCGAATTTCGAGAATGCGTTTGTCCGAGAACAAGGACATAGCTTGGGTTTCACTGACGATTTGATCCCAATTCAGAGTTTCTGCATCAAATACCTGTCTGTCTGCATAACCGGCGGCCAAGGCTTTACTTCGAATCAGATCGCAGCTCTCGAGTGACAGAAGTGGCTCGTCGCCGCTAATAAGGTAGATGGGCGCGATCCCGCGCTCCAGAGTGCTTTCTAGCTGTTCAGCTTTGAGCGGCATGATTTATTTCAAAAAGTTCTAGATGACTGAGAATCTGATAAACAATTTCTTGGTCAATCTCTTCCTGAAGTAATGTTTTTTCACGTTCAGTAGCACCGGGAGTAAATTCGTCCATATCCAGATCGCGCCAGACCAATGCGGTCCCCACTTCCACTAGCTCGCTATCAATGGTGGTTATCCGATACTCGACACGTTTCTCCATACGTAACTGATTGCTGCGTAATCCGGCTGTCAGGCTTTGCACTCGCTCGGATTGGCTTTCGTTGAGAATACTGACCACATATTGGTGGATTTCTTTCGTATTGACATCGAACCTTCGATTCAGACTGCGTGATAGTCCAGCACTAACACTGGACTCATATTGAAGCTGACTAACTGCGATTGTGCCTTCAATTTGAGTGCCCCGCAGCACCCATCCGCAGCTGGCGCTGGCTGCAGCAAAACCAAGGATAAGCAAGTTGGTAAGAAGCCTGTTTGAGATAAGGTTCAAATTAGGAAACCACCAGATTTAGCAACCTGCCGGGCACTAGAATCGTTTTGCGCAAGGTTTTGTCATCGGTAAATTTTCTCACCGACTCGTCAGCTAGAGCGATCGCCTGAGCAGTGTCCTGATCGACATCCGGGCTGACTTTGATTTTGCCGCGCAATTTGCCGTTTACCTGCACCATCAATTCGATCTCGTTTTGGACCAGTGCAGATTCATCCACCTCTGGCCAGGAGGCTTCGAGTATATCGCTACCGAAGCCGAGCTGTATCCAAAGGTGGTGGCTGATATGGGGTGCAACCGGATAGAGCAGACGCAGCAAGATTCCAAGGCCTTCAATCACCACCGGATCAGTTTCTGCCGAGTCTGGAAGTTCATTGAGTATTTTCATGCAGCCCGAAACAACGGTATTGAACTGATTGCGGGAGTAATCGAAATTGGCTTTCTGCAAAGCGATTTGAACAATTCGACGAATTTCTTTTTGCTTGTCGTTCAAGCTCGCTGAATCGGCTAGCTCAAGGTTGCCTGCCTTAAGGGTGCTGGCAATAGACTCAGAATTTATGCCGACAGCATCTTGGCAGAATCGATACAGCCGACGCACAAAACGCGAAGCGCCCTGCACACCTTCGTCGTGCCATTCCAGAGTTTGCTCTGGCGGTGCGGCGAACATAGTGAATAGACGAACCGTATCCGCGCCGTAGAGATCGATGGCAGACTGAGGATCGACACCGTTATTTTTTGACTTCGACATCTTGGTGGTGCCGCCAACATCTAACGAGCGCCCATCGGAGATTCGTTTGGCGGCGACGATCAGACTTTTGTCATCTCGCTCAATCTCAACTTCTTCTGGGTTGACCCAAACTTTATGGCCCTGATCGTCTAGATAGGAATAGGACTGCGCCAATACCATGCCCTGACACAGTAGGCGTTTGAAGGGTTCGTCGCAGCTCACTAATCCCTCGTCGCGCATCAGTTTATTAAAAAAGCGGGCATAGAGCAGGTGCAAGATGGCGTGTTCGATACCACCCACGTATTGATCTACTGGCAGCCAATAACTGGATCGTTCAGGGTCCAGCATGCCTTTATCGAAGTCTGGGCAGGTAAAGCGGGCAAAATACCAGGACGACTCCATAAAGGTATCGAAGGTATCTGTTTCGTGTTCGGCGGGCTGACCATTGAATTCAGTTTTGCGCCATTCCGGATCGGACTTGATGGGAGATTGCACGCCATCCATAACCACATCTTCGGGCAAGACCACTGGCAATTTGTCCGCCGGAACGGGAATCTCTTCGCCGTCGGAGAAGAGGATGGGGATAGGTGCACCCCAGTAGCGTTGGCGGGAAACACCCCAGTCGCGCAAACGATAGTTCGTTTGTACTTTGCCCTTGCCAATAGATTCCAATTTATCAGCGATGGCTTTGAACGCCGCTTCGAAATCTAGCCCGTCCCAGCCCGAAAAAGCTTCGCCTGAGTTAATAAGAATGCCTTTATCAGTAAAGGCTTCCAAGTCGAGTTTTGTCGCGGCATCTCCAAGGGGAGCAATCACCTGCTTGATGGGCAGCGAATATTTATTCGCAAATTCGTAGTCGCGCTGATCGTGAGCCGGCACTGCCATCACTGCTCCAGAGCCGTAGTCCATCAAGACATAGTTGCCCACCCAAACGGGTACTTCTTCTCCGGTCAGTGGATGCAGACAGTTTATGCCGGTTGGCACACCACGTTTTTCCATTACCGCCATATCCGCTTCGGCGGTGCTTTGCTCAGCGGTGCTCAGGATAAATTTAGCCAGTTCATCGTTCTGCACACTAAGGGCTTCGGCCACTGGATGGGTAGGCGCGATGCTGACGTAGGTCACGCCTAAAAGGGTATCGGGTCGAGTGGTGTAGACAGGAAGGGTGTTGATGCCTGCAACTTCCTGCGTCAGGTCAAAATTAATCTCCTGGCCGCGGCTTTTGCCAATCCAGTTGGCCTGCATGGCTCGAACCTGATCCGGCCATTCATCCAATTGATCCAGATCGGCCAGCAGTTCTTCTGCGTAGTCAGTAATTCTTATCGACCACTGGGGAATTTCTTTGCGCACCACCGGGGTGTCGCAGCGCCAGCAACAGCCTTCCACTACTTGCTCATTCGCCAATACAGTTTCGTCCTTTGGGCACCAGTTCACCGCTGAGACTTTACGATAGGCCAATCCTTTTTCTACCAGCCGGGTGAAGAACCACTGCTCCCAACGGTAATAGTCGGGGTCGCAGGTACGTAATTCGCGACTCCAGTCCAGACCAAAACCCAGAGCCTCAAGTTGCCCCTTCATATAGGCAATGTTTTGTTCGGTCCAGGCCGCAGGAGCGGTGTTGTTTTGAATGGCTGCGTTTTCTGCAGGCAGGCCAAATGCGTCCCAACCCATTGGGTGCAGCACATTTTTGCCCAGCATTTTTTGGTAGCGGGAAATTACATCAGTAATGGTGTAGTTGCGCACATGCCCCATATGCAGCTTGCCGCTGGGGTAGGGGAACATGGCTAAGCAGTAGTACTTCTCCCGTGACGGATCTTCGGTAACTTCAAAGGTTTTTTGTTGCTGCCAATATTCCTGCGCTGCGGTTTCGATAGCGCGAGGATCGTAATCCTGCATGTTGTTTCGCTTCTATTGATTGTAGTTAAAGGGATTAGTAAATATGCGGACTGAAGTATAAGGGCTAAAAAATGAGCGGGCATTACCCTAGATACTATTTTTTGGAAATTAGGGTATTTAGATATTTTTGGTCTTATGGGAAATGAATGCCCACACATCTGGTGCTAGGAAATCAGAGTGGTGTCTGCCATCAAATTTCTTCGATAGGTGAAGCAAGGACGAAATTGATGGCAGCCGCAATATCTTCCACTTGAATTTCAGGCCCGTCATCTCCAAACCGTTGTTGTTCTTCACCGGTGCGGTTGTACAGGAGAGTCGCAGGAATGCGGCTCATGCCAAAAAACTCATATACGGCAAAGTCCTCTTGCAGGAAATGGAAATTTTCAATGTCTGAGCCGACGTAGCTCAAAAAATTGTGAGCTGAGATAAAAGCATCCTCGTTTGTATAGTCATCCAGATTGATAGAGATAAAACGAACATCCTTTTCATCATATAGTCTGGAAAGTTCCAGCATGGCCGGAAATCTGTCTAAACAGGGGGTGCACCAGGTTGCCCAAAAATCCATCACTACCACCTGTCCGGCGATGCTGGACATTTGCAAATTCCAATCGAGAAAATCCAAAGGCACAAGATCAACGCCCGTTGTATCAACTACTTCCGCGCGAATTTCTTCCGCGCTCTGACGAGCCTCACGGATACTGGAAGAATCGGAGGTGTCTTCAGAGCAGCCAGTTGCAATAACGCTGATAAACACAGCCACAACAATTGAATACTTCATTGCTTATACCTCTCCGCTGAATTGGCGTCGTTTTTGCCAATCCAAGCCAGCAAAAATGAGTAGTGTAAACATAGCTAGAATAGTCATGGGGGTTTGACCCCAGTAGCTAAAGGGAGTTTTTCCCGAATAGGGCGTTACTTCTGCAGTAACAGAAGTGGCGACAAACTGGTCTGTTTGAATGATCACTCGACCACGCTGGTCAATCAAACCACTAATACCATCGTTGGTTCCGCGCAGCACTGGTTTGCCAGTTTCCTTTGCGCGCACCTGAGCGAGCTGGAAATGCTGGTGTGGGCCAATGGAGTCTCCAAACCAGGTATCGTTGCTGACTGTAGTCAGCAAATTGGCTGTGCGACTGTCGATGGCAACTTGATGCCCATAGGCAATTTCATAACACAGAGCGATAGCGATGGAGAGTTGGCCCGCCTTAAGCTGATCTTGTACAGAATCGCCCGAGGAAATCATCGACATGGGTAAGTCGAAAAAATTGATTAGACCGCGAAGTTGATTTTCCAAGGGTACGTATTCACCAAAGGGCACTAAACGTCTTTTGCTGTATTCGCCAGATCCGTTCCCTAGCCCAATGACATTGTTGTAAAAGCGCCTGCTGATAGAGTCATAGACCAATCTACCTGTGAGAAGCGAAGTCTCAGGCCCCAGATATTCAGAAATCTCCGACAACAGTTGATCGTTGCCTAGATGAGTGAGGGGCAGAGCCGCTTCGGGCCAGACCAGAATATCTGTATTCCAGTGCCCTTCACTTAAATCCAGGAGCCTTTGTAAATTGGCGTCCCGTAATTCAGCATTCCATTTATCAATCAGTGAGATATTAGGCTGTACTAAGGTGACTTCGACCGGTTGCATGGGCGCAGTCCAGTCGATGCGGTTTAGCAGGGGACTGGCAATAAAGATGAAAAGTGCAATGGCCGCTGCAATTCGAATGCAGATGGGTTTGGCCCGATATTGGATGCTCAAAGCCAATGTTGCACAGATAGCGGCCTGTACAAAGCCGATGCCAAGAGAGCCGAGTATGGGCATCCAGCCAGACAAAGTTGAGTTTAGGTGGCCTTGACCCAAGTAGAGCCAGGGAAAACCGGTTAAGAACCAGCCGCGCAGCCATTCACCCAACAGCCAGAGCGCCGCGAAGCAAAGAATTTGTGCAATGGGTTTGTTGGGCAGAAAACTCAACAGCAACCAAGGCGTGGCAAAAATCGCTGCCAGAAAAAGCACAAAGGCGAAGGTCATTAACACTGCGAGAGCTGGCATGGCTTCGCCGTAATCGTGAATGCTCACGTAGACCCAGGAAACGCCAACCGCAAACAATCCAAAGCCAAATAGCAGGGCGTTGATAAAAAGGCTTTTCCGATTTTGGGGCAGCAGTATTAACCAGGCAAAAACGGCTATTCCAATATAGCTCAGAATTAGCAGATTGAAGGGCGCAAAAGAAAAGGGTACAAGAGCGCCGGCAAATAATGCGGCTAACCCAATCCATATCCTGTTTTGTGCCAGCAAGGGCGTCGACTAATCTTCTTTGTCGAAATGAAGCTTCAACAGATCGATTTTCCGATCGTTAGCTTCAATAACTTCAAAGTGCATGTTATCGATGGTGATTTGGTCCCCGACTTGAGGAAGGTGGCCGAGGGTATTTGTGATGATGCCGCCCACCGTGTCGAAATCGTCCTCGCTGAGTCCGGTCTCAAATTCTTCGTTAAAATCTTCAATTTCTGTTTGCGCTTCAACAAGCCAATGTTCTTCGTCAAAACGCCTTATTTGAGGGAGTTCCTCTTCGTCGGTTTCATCTTCAATTTCACCGACAATCTCTTCAAGGATGTCTTCGATAGTGAGCAAGCCAGAGACGCTGCCATATTCGTCAACCACCATAGCCATGTGGTAGCGCTGTTCACGAAATTCGCGCAGCAACACACCCAGGCGTTTGCTTTCCGGAATAATGGTAGCGGGGCGCACCATAGAACAGATGTCTAAATCTTCCCTGTCGCCCAAAACCAATGGTAACAGGTCTTTGGCCAGTAATATGCCGACAATATCCTCAGCAGATTCGCCGACTACTGGGAAGCGGGAGTGCCCGGATTCAATTATCTGCGGCAACACTTCGCTAATTTTGGCGGTCGCCTGAATAACTTCCATTTGCGACCGAGGAATCATGATTTCCCGGGCTTGTGTTTCGCCCACCCGCAAAGCGCCTTCCATAATGTCCAGGGCATCACGATCTATAACCTGCGATTCGTGGGATTTTTGCAATATATCCGACAGCTGCTCCCGATTATCGGGTGTCGGTGAAAATATGTTGACCAGCCGACCCAACCAACTGGTCTTCGTCGATGGAGGTTTGTCGTCGCTCATTTAGCTGTGCTCATTAGGTAATAAAAGTTCCCTTTAACCAGGTTAGTAGGGGTTAGCAAACCCTAATTGATGAAGAATGGCAATCTCGAGGCTTTCCATATGACTAGCTTCATCGCTCGTTTCGTGATCGTAGTTAAGTAAATGTAGTACGCCGTGCACTGTTAGATGTGCCCAGTGAGCGGTTGACTCTTTTTTTTGTTCCGTAGCTTCACGTTCAACAACTGGCGCACACAAAAGAATATCACCGAGAGATTTTTCTTTTGTGAATTCGGAAATATAGTCGGGTATTTGCTGCGGGAAACTCAGGACGTTGGTGCTGCCATCCTTGTTACGGTAGTTCCGGTTCAGCTCGGTAATTTCCTCTTCATCAACAATTCGAATGCAAAGGCTGGCGGAATCAAAATCTTCTGCAATATGGTTGAGCGCAGCAGTGACCCAGATACCGAAGTCGTTTTCCGAAGGCGGGTTGCCACTCGCTGTTACGAGCTGAAAATTTATATCCATCTAAATGGGAAAGCTCGACTAACCTTGCTCAAATTGATCGTAGGCTTCGACGATTCTTTGCACGAGTGGATGTCGCACCACATCCGCCGAAGTGAATTTGGTGGTGCTGATGCCCTCTACACCTTCAAGCACTTGCGCCGCATGAATCAGCCCGGAGGGAAAATTCTTGGGCAGATCCACCTGGGTCACATCGCCGGTAATTATGGCAGTGGAGCCAAAGCCGATGCGGGTCAGGAACATCTTCATTTGCTCCTTGGTGGTATTTTGCGCCTCGTCCAGAATAACGTAGGAGTGGTTTAGAGTGCGTCCCCGCATAAAAGCGAGGGGTGCCACCTCGATAATATTACGTTCGATAAGGCGAGCCACAGTCTCAAACCCCATCATTTCGTAGAGTGCGTCGTACAAAGGCCTTAAATAGGGATCCACTTTTTGGGTCAAATCACCGGGTAAAAAACCGAGCTTCTCGCCGGCTTCTACAGCAGGCCGCACCAGAAGAATTCGTTCGACATCATCGCGTGCGTAGGCTTCAACCGCACAGGCTACCGCCAGATAGGTTTTACCAGTTCCGGCTGGACCGACACCAAAGTTGATGTCGTGGCTTCGAATGCGCTGCACGTAACGCTTTTGGTTCGCGCCCTGAGGACGAATAAGTTCTTTCTGGGTGCGAATGCTTATCTGTTCATTCGAATCTTTGTTGGCAGGCACTGCTGCAAGTTCGGAAATAGCCGAGCTTTGCAATTCCAGATGCACCTGATCGGGAGTTAGGGGTTTTTCTGATTCTGTCATTTGGTAAAGATTTTCCACAAGTTTGGCGCTGGACTCAGCTTTCACGCTGTCGCCTTCGAATACAAAATGGTTGGCGCGGTTGCTGATGCGAATTCCCAGTCGTTCTTCAATCTGACGAATGTGCCGGTTGAGTTCGCCACACAGACTGGAGAGGCGGCGAGAGTCATTGGGTTCCAGCAGAATCTCGAATTTGCTGGTTGGTTGCGCTGATGAGCTCAAATTTGTCTAAATAATCCTATGGTTGTTTGCATATGGGTAAAAAGCATAGCCCTAAGAACGGCGGTGGGCTAGTAGTAATGCCGAGCTAGGCCAGTTCGCCACGCAGAGAATTGGGGAGAGCTTGCTGAATCCGCAGTTTTACGAATTGGCCGATAAGTCCGGCGTCGGCGCTAGAGAAGTTCACGACGCGGTTATTTTCGGTGCGCGCCTGCAGCTGTCCGGGATCTTTGCGCGAGTAACCAGTCACCAAACAGTTCAATTCAGTGCCAATCATGTCGGCACTTATTTGTCGGGCATGGCTTTGAATTGCGGTCTGCAACTCCTGTAACCACTGTTTCTTGGTGTTTTCTTCGATATTGTCTGGGTATTCAGCTGCCGGAGTGCCGGGTCGGGCGCTGTAGACAAAGCTGAATGAGGTATCAAAACCAATCTCTTCGATAAGCTTCATGGTATTGCGGAAATCCGCTTCAGTCTCGCCGGGAAAGCCAACAATAAAGTCTGAGGAAATGCTGATATTCGGGCGCAGTTTTCGCAATGCACGAATTTTTGATTTGTATTCCAGTACGGTGTGATTGCGTTTCATTTGCGCCAGGATGCGATCGGAACCGCTCTGCACTGGTAAATGCAAATGGCTGACAAGTTCAGGCACATCGGCATAAACAGCAATAAGATCATCGGTAAATTCGACTGGATGGGAGGTAGTGAAACGAATACGGTCGATGCCATCTACCTCAGCTACAAGACGAATCAAGTCGGACAGTCGGGCAACGCCCTGGCCAGTTTTGGTCTCAGAGTCGTCTTCCGGCATATCACCGCGATAGGCGTTGACGTTTTGGCCAAGCAAATTGATTTCGCGAACACCCTGAGCGGCCAGTTGAGCCACTTCTTCGAGAACCTGCATCAAGGGTCGGCTGACTTCTTCGCCGCGTGTATAGGGCACTACGCAGAAAGTGCAGTACTTGGAACAGCCCTCCATTATCGATAGATAGGCGGTCACACCGTCGGCATGGGGTTTAGGTAAATGATCAAATTTTTCCACTTCCGGGAAGCTAATATCCATGGCAGGTTTACTGCTATCGGATGCGCGCTGTGCCAGTAGTTCCGGCAGACGATGCAGTGTTTGCGGACCAAAGATCAAATCCACATAGGGTGCTCGGTCAGCTATAGCGCTGCCTTCCTGGCTGGCGACGCAGCCGCCGACACCGATAACAACATTGGGGTTTTTCTCTTTCAAACCGCGCCAGCGACCCAGTTGATGAAAAACTTTTTCCTGAGCTTTCTCGCGAATCGAGCAGGTGTTCAGCAACAGCACATCTGCTTCGTCGGCATTATCCGTTTGCACCATTCCGTGACTTTCGCCCAGCAGGTCGCGCATACGATCAGAATCGTATTCGTTCATCTGGCAACCATGTGTCTGGATGAATAGTTTTTTCACAGCTCTCGACAACAAAAGTGGGCGTATTAATAGGGCGCGGGATTATAGCCGTCCTTTTACTCCAGCGAAATCTAATACATTGAAATGTAAGAGTTTGATTTATTTGGCAGAAAGATAAATTTTATAAATCCTTTAAATCTCGGAAGCCGCCCCCATCAAGGCGGTGTAAACTAAAACCTACCTATTCGTATAAAGAGCAATACAAGAGATATCAGGAACACATGGCCAAACAACCTATCTACCGCGTCGTTTTTTATAATCAGGGGCAAATCTACGAAGTATTTGCTCGACAAATTTTTCAGAGTGATCTGATGGGATTTATCGAGATCGAGGATTTTGTTTTTGGTGAGCGCACTCAGGTGATTGTTGATCCGGCAGAAGAGAAATTGAAAACCGAATTCGCCGGTGTGAAACGCTCTTATATTCCCATGCATTCCTTAGTTCGTATCGATGAGGTGGATAAGGAAGGTCAGGTTAAGGTTTCCGATATCAAAACTAACGATAAGGTGGCTCAGTTCCCTTATCCGGTAAGCAATAGCTCTCCCATAAAACCAAGCAGCGAATAGCCCAGTTAAACTAGGCTATTCAGCGTAGCCAACTGCACACAAACCGCAAAAACCTCAATCGCCTTGGTGATTTCTGCCAAGGGTGGAGCTGTAGGTGCAATACGGATATTGCTGTTCTCGGGATCCTTTTTATAAGGAAAGGTCGAGCCAGCAGGAGTAAGTTTCACACCAGCTTCGGCTGCTAGTCGAATAATCTCAGTGGCCAATCCCGGTTTTGAATCGAAGGCAAGAAAGTAACCGCCCTGAGGTTCATTCCAGCTACCAAAATCATCACTCAGCTCATCTGCCAGCGTTTCCAGAACCACATCAAACTTGGGTTTGATCAAAGCGGCGTGTTTGGCCATATGCGCCGTTACCGACGCCATATTCGGGAACATTCGTGTGTGACGCAGATGATTAACCCGATCAAAGCCGATAACCGCAGCGACTATATATTTGGCGTAGTCTGCTAAATTTTCAGGGCTTGAAGCAACCCAGCTTATGCCGGCACCGGAAAAGGTAATTTTTGAAGTAGAGGCAAATAACCAGAGGCTATTTTCAGTTCCGTGCTTTCGGGCTGCATCCATCATATTGGAAAGCTCCGGAGCAGGATCGGCCAAATCGTGTACAGCGTAGGCGTTGTCCATTAAGACCTTAAAGTTGGGGTTGGCGATTTTCCCGAGCGCGGCAATACGGTCTACAACTTCTTCCGAATAGATAGAACCTGTCGGGTTGGAATACTTGGGTACTCCCCACAAACCGATGACGTCTGGGTCGTTACGCACCAAATCTTCAACCGCGTCCATATCGGGGCCGTCAGCCGTCATGGGCACGGTAATCATATCTAGGCCTAGAGTTTCACAGATTGTGAAGTGGCGATCGTAGCCGGGTACTGCAAAGATCATCTTGGCATTGGGATTTCTTGACCAAGCTGATTCGGGGCCATTCCAGCCTTTTTGCATATGGAATAGCACAGTAAAAAACATCAAAGTGAGGCTGGCATTTCCGCCGGCCAACACCTCTTCTGACTTGGTGCCCATAATTTCAGCGCCCAAACGACGGGTTTCCGGGATCCCCCAGACATCGCCATAGTTGCGCACATCGGGTCCCTCAGAGGAATAGTCGCCTTCGAGAATACCGTCGAGTCCGTTGGATAAATCCAGCTGATCTGAGGCTGGTTTGCCACGGGTCAAATCCAGGTTCAGGCCTTCACTCTTTAGTGCTTGATAGCGCTGCTGTACTTCGTTTTGAAGAGCTTTTAGGGCGTCTGGAGATCGGTCAGTAATTTGCACAGTGGTTCCTAAGACAGGGGGATATTTGTTGGAGAGGTGATTATATGCGGGCGCACTATAAACGCAATTTTCTCAGCACTGAGTTCGGTGTCCAAATAACAGAAGGCTGAAAAACTTGAGCAATTCGATGGCGGCTCTCCTATAATTTCCGACCCTTAGATTATAAATAGTGAATGTCACTCAAGCTTGGCGAATAGAAAACCAAAGCGTGGCAAATAGAAATAATGAGTAAATGCATCATCGATTCAGGAATAGCAGCAGCCATGGCGGGTTTTAGCTCGCCGTCTTCGTTGGGTTTTGGCAAGGTCAAATCCCCAGTGATGTATCGCGTCGACTATTCTGATGGTGCCTGGCAACAGGGGCGAGCAATCCCTTACCAAAATATCGAAATCGACCCTGCAGCCAAAGTCTTACATTACGCGCAAGAGGTTTTTGAAGGTCTTAAGGCTTACAAAATTGATGCACCACGAGCGAACTTTTTTCGACCACTGGATAATCACGATCGACTAAATTTTTCGGCGCGGCGCATGTGTATGCCAGAGATCTCGGCCGAGCTATTTATGGAGGGTATCAGTGTGGTTACCGCGTTGAGCGAACCACTTATCCCGACGGAAACAGGCCAATCTTTATATTTGAGGCCCTTTATGATCGGTTTAACCGGTGCGCTCGGCATGGGGCCTTCCAGCGAGTACGCCTTTATTGTTATAGCCAGCCCCTCTGAGGCCTATCACGCCGGTGAGATGAAAGTACTTATTGAGAGAGAGGGTTGTCGTGCGGCCGTGGGCGGAACAGGCGCTGCCAAAACCGGCGGCAACTACGCAGCCGCGACTCAGTCTGCTCAAAGGACTCAGGCTATGGGTTATCACCAATCTCTTTGGTTAGATCCGCGCAAAATGACCAATATCGAAGAGCTGTCGGGCATGAATGTGTTTGCGCTAATTGACGGTGAATTGCACACACCCCGATTGACGCCTACCTTTCTAAAAGGTATTACTCGTGATTCGGTTATTCAACTGGCTCGGCACAAGGGCTATGAAGTAGTTGAGCGCACGATACCAATCGAAGAGCTGCTGGCTGATATCAAATCCGGCAACTGTGTTGAAGCCTTTGCCTGTGGCACCGCAGCTATTGTCAGCCCCATAAGCGTTATCGCAGAAGCAGACGGTACAGCCTATGAGTTACCGCAGTCTGATGTTGTTGCCTCGGAGCTGCGCACAGGTCTGCTGGAAATTCAGGAGAGACGTTCTGAAGACCCCTTTGGTTGGACTCGGGAAGTTGATGACCAATTTTACCAGCTGGCTCTAGCGGGTTAGTCGCAGTTACCGGGTCAGTCAGAGCTGCTCGGTTTGAGCATTGTTTCTCAAAACAAACCCCGCTTGTGCGGGGTTTTTTCTTGCCCACTAGAGGAATCCAATTTTAATGCAGTTGCTTAGTTTTATTCAGAAATTTGCGTTGCTGGCGGCAAGGCTGAAATGGCTTGTTTGGGTCTTGGCGGCCCTGTCCTTGGTTTGTTTTGCCTACCTGGTCTTGGCTGCGGATCCAGAACTGGATCCCTTTATATTGCCGAGCATGGTGGCGCTGGGATGGGCAATCTGCCTGCTGGGAATCGCAAGCAATTTCCGTGAGGTGCCACAGAGGCCAGAGCCGGGAACCCGGTTTTTTCGACGCATTCGTATGCGTATTAGTTATGGCATTGCCTGGTTCTGGGCCGCAGTTTTTGTTCTGTGCAGCCTGATTCTTGTCTATCTAAGTATCCGTTCAGTGAGTCTTATCTTTCTCGGCTGATGTCTTTTTCGGCTGGCTCATTCCCAGCAGAAGCGAGGCCGGCGCCAACAATGGCTTATACTCGCCGCCGCAGGTCTGATGTTTCAGTTTTCTGCCCAATTTCTATCCAATCGCCTTAACCGAGCCCTGTTTTGAGCCAATCTAAATTCTCCAATTTACGCCTGTCAGCAGATTTGCTTGGAAACCTCGAGACCCTAGGTTATGAGGCTATGACGCCGATTCAGGCGAAAGCGCTGCCATTCATCCTAGAGGGACATGATTTGATCGGTCAGGCCAAAACCGGCTCAGGTAAAACAGCTGCTTTTGCCTTGGGTTTATTGTCGAGTCTGAAGCCGGAGCAGTATCTGGTTCAGTCGCTGGTTTTATGCCCCACCAGAGAACTGGCCGATCAGGTAGCAAAGCAAATCCGAAAATTGGCTCGCGCCATCCCCAATATCAAGGTGTTAACTCTCTGCGGAGGTGTGCCGATGGGGCCACAGATTGGTTCCTTGGAAAGCGGAGCGCATATTGTCGTCGGAACCCCTGGACGCATTGAAGACCATTTACGGCGAGGACGACTGAACCTTAAGAAAGTAAATACTTTGGTTCTGGATGAAGCGGATCGAATGTTGGAAATGGGCTTTCAGGACACTTTAGAAAAAATTATCGAGCAGGTTCCCAAAGGTCGTCAGACGTTATTGTTCAGCGCCACCTATCCTAAAGAAATCAAATCAATCGCCAAACGCTTTATGAACGAGCCGGAGCTTGTGCAGCTTGAGTCCAGTCACGACGATAGCAGTATTCAGCAGCATTTTTATCAAATCGAAACAAAGGAACAGCGCTTTGATGCCCTTTGTATACTGCTGCTGGAGCACAATCCTCAGTCGAGTTTGATCTTCTGCAATACCAAAAGAGAAGCTCAGGAATTGGCTGATAAGCTTAAACAAAAAAACTTTAGCGTGGCCGCACTGCATGGCGATTTGGATCAGCGAGACCGTGACCAAACCCTAATCCGTTTCTCGAACAAGAGCGTAGCTGTATTGGTGGCAACCGATGTTGCTGCAAGGGGTTTGGATATTGATTCCGTCGACGCCGTCATTAACTACCATATCGCGCAAGAAAATGAAGTACATACCCATCGTATCGGTCGCACCGGTAGAGCTGGAGCAGCTGGCTGTGCTTATGCGCTCTACAACTCGAAAGAGCAGTATAAGGTAGCCCAATTGGGATTGTATTTAGATCGCGATATCCTTCCTGAGCAGCTTCCCTCAAGAGTCTTGCTAAACAAGATTCCCACTCAAGCCGCGATGGCAACTCTCAAAATAGATGGCGGCAAAAAACAAAAGATTCGTCCCGGAGACATTCTTGGCGCACTGACGGGCGAAAATGGAATTGCCGGTAGCGAGGTGGGCAAGATAGATATTGGTGAAAACTGGTCCTACGTGGCCGTGTCCCGCGATAAAACCAAGGCTGCTCTAAGAAAGCTCGGGGAGGGTAAGTTAAAGGGCAAGTCCTTCCGCGTGCGACGCCTCTAACAGCCTATTTTTAAAGATTAGTGAGATATCTCTGCTAGTCCGCTTGCAGTTGGAAAACTACAGATATGTTGTCGCTGAAACTCAGCTGGTCAGGAATGTACTGACCTGGCGCAGCAGATGAAAGCGCACGAGCCTCGGCAAAGTCCGCGACCGGATAAATAGCGGGAATGGCAAAGTTACTTTGGTAGCTGATGGAAATAACATCACCCAGTTGCACGCCATAGGCATCGGCTAGAAACTCTGCTTTTTCTTTAGAATCCTGAATAGCGAGGTCACGGGCAAGAGCCTTTACTTCTTCCTCCTTGGAGGTGCGGTATTCGATTTGGTTAATACCGGTGATTTGTTGTTCCAGGGCGGCGTCGAGGAAGGTATTAAGAAGATCCAGGTCGTCGATCTCCACTTGAATAGATCGGCTGGCAAAGTAGCCAATAAATTCCTGTTGGTTGTTGCGGTAGTTGTATCTCGGTGAGATGGAAATCTGGCCGGCTGTCAGGTCCTCTTGCTCTAGGCCCACTTTCTCCAATATACGTATCACTTCATTGACGCGCTGATCAACTTCATCCTTTGCTTCGGCGCTGGTTGGGCTTTGCGCCTGTGCAGACAGATGTACACGAGCCATATCAGCTTCAACCTTGGCCTCACCTATGCCGGAAACATTAACCTGTCGTATCAGGCTATCCGTGGAATGAGGCATTTGCTGCTGCGCCATTACTTGCTGGGAAACACTGCCGCAGCCAATTAAGCCAAGCATCGCAATAACAAAAAAAGAACGCATAATAATTCTCCTAATTTCCATGTTCAGTTTTGAGTTTATTTCAGCCAATGAGTTCATCAGGTGTCCGATTTTTTAGGCTGCTCAGATCTTTGGGAAGAGGGTTGATGCGCTCTAGGGTGGGCCTTGTCATAGACCTTGGCAAGATGTTGGAAATCCAGATGCGCATAAATTTGAGTGGTAGATATATTGGCGTGGCCGAGCATCTCTTGAACAGAGCGCAGGTCGCCGCTGGATTCAAGCATATGGCTGGCGAAGGAGTGGCGTAGCAGATGTGGATGCAGGGGCTGTTCACAGCCTTGTTCGCGTCCAAGCTTCTGCATGCGCAACTGAATCGAACGTGTTGTAAGTCTTTTACCGCTCTTGCCGACAAATAGAGATTCTTCCTCTGGTTTGGCGAGATCAATCCGCGCTGTAAGCCATTCTTGAATAGCCTGAATTGCCATTGAGCCGACGGGTACAACCCTGGTCTTGCCGCCTTTGCCGAGGGCTCTAACCTCTGCGCCCTGTAAATCGATATCCGCCATATTAAGGGCACACAGCTCGGCTACCCGCAAACCGGATGAATAGAGCAATTCTGCGATGGCCAAATCTCGCCCAAAAATCCAATCTGGCGAACCGCTTGGACTAGGTACAGATTTTTTTAGTAGCTGTGAGGTCTGATCAGTATCTAAAACTTTGGGCAGTGGCCTGGGCAGCTTTGGTGCGCTGACGCCGGCAGTGGGATTTACCGAGCACCAGCCTTGACGCAGTCCGTAGTTAAAAAAGCTGCGCAAACTGGATAACCAACGTTGTAGCGATCGCGGCGATAGATTCTGGTGTCGTAGTTTCGACAAAGTCTGACGAATCGCCAAAATATCAATTTTGGATACATCTTCGAGAAGTGACGGGTCCAGATTTTCCGAAAGTTTGATCAGGTCGCGGCGATAGGCCGAAAGAGTGTGCTCGGAATAGTTTCGTTCGGAGCGGAGGTATTGAAGAAATCGATCAAGTGCGTCCGGGAACCGGCAGCTTTTCACTCATTTTCCTCATTCAATGGGGTTGCCTAATCTCTGCTTCAGCAACATTGAAAGCACATTGGCAACAAAGTCGATAAAGTCAGTGGCCATATCACTTTGGAAACGGCTTTCATCGGAACTACCCATAAGCAAATAACCGCATCGTTCTGCGATCTGTAATTTGAGTAGGGCGATAGATCCAATATTTTCCAATGAGTCCTGTGAAAAATAATCACCTAGCTTCGCGGGCACGCGACCCACGTAGATATCTAAATTAAAAATATCCGCCTGCATTTGCGCCAGAGTATCCTCGGTCAAAAAAAGTGTCAGTGGCATGCCGCTGTCGCTAAATTGCTCCGGCATCAACAACTGCGTTTTATCCAGTTCAAATTGGCCGCGCATTAAGCCGTCGAGTGAGTTAATAAGAGTGGCGGTATCGCCAGCACCAATCAGTTCGAGAGTAAGAAGCTGCATCTTCTTGAGTAACTCGTGGTTGGCGGTGGCTGTGGAGGTTAGCTCGGCAACCTGTGTCTGACTTTCCTTTTGACTCTCACGAAGCACCTGCACCTGTCGCTCAATAAGTGAAACAGCGCCGCTGGTCTCGTGTGGGAAATTTATTTCAGTAAAAAGGTCTTGCTGCTCTAGAAAGAAATCAGGATTGTTTAACAGATAATCTCTGATCTCCTCCGAGCTTAACATTTTTTGTGCAGTTTCACTCATAGCATGCCATCAGATACGGGTCTGCCCCTGAAAGACGGTAGTTGCCGGGCCGCTCAGGGTGACTGGTTGGTCCGGGCCGGGCCACTCGATCCTAAGTTTGCCTAGAGCAAGGTTAACGGTCACAGCACTGTCGAGCAAGCCGTTCTTTATTCCTGCGATTACCGCTGCACAGGCTCCAGATCCGCAGGCCAGTGTTTCACCCGCACCACGCTCATATACGCGCAATCTAATTGCTTGCCGATCCAGCACTTCCATAAATCCGACATTTACACTCTCGGGAAAACTTGGATGCTTTTGCAGTAACTTGCCGATGCGCGCTACCTTAGCTTTTTTAACTGAAGAAACCTGCATAACAGCGTGAGGATTACCCAGATTGAGAACCGAAAAGTTGAATGTTTCATCGCCGATATCCGCAGTGATTATTTTGCCTTCTTTGCCGAAGTCAGCGTTTGAACCGATGTAAGGCACCTGGTCAAATTCAAACTTGGGTACAGCCAGGGCAACTGAGTAAGTGCGGTCCTCATTGACCATGAGTTCCATCTTTCCAGATTTCGTTTCAACCTGAATGGATTTTTTACCGATTAACTTGCGGTCATAGACATACTTGGCAAAGCAGCGAGCGCCGTTGCCACACTGACTTACCTCGGAACCGTCCTGATTGAAAATGCGATATCCAAAATCAACCTCTGGGCTCGACGGAGGCTCAATCAATAAGATTTGGTCGCAACCAATACCGGTGTGGCGATCAGCAAGTTTTTTAGCACGCTTGGGTGTCATTTGCGCTGGCTGCGTCAGCGCATCGATCACAATAAAATCGTTGCCCAGTGCGTGCATCTTGGTAAATTTTAGAGCGGGTTTTCTTGCGGTCATTCTATTTTCTGGTTGCAGCCTTTGCCTCGTTAAACCACATGTTCGCCGCGCAGCATATCGGCAATACTCTCGCGCTCTCTAACCAGATGGCTACTATTGCCGTCCACAAGCACCTCTGCGGCACGACCGCGAGTATTGTAGTTAGAACTCATTACAAAGCCGTAGGCGCCGGCAGTATGTTGGGCCAGCAGATCGCCCTCGGAGATTCTGAGTTTACGGTCTTTGCCTAGAAAATCAGCACTTTCGCAGACAGAGCCTACTACGTCCCAAGTTGCTTCAGAGACATCCGAGTTCTGGTCCACTTCTGAAATGCGCATATAGGAGCTATACAGTGCGGGCCGCAGCATATCGTTCATCGCCGCGTCGACAATGGCGAAATTTTTGGCTTCAGCGGGTTTTAAAATCTGTACCCGAGTCACCAATATACCCGCGTTTCCGGCGATGGACCGGCCCGGTTCAAAGATCAGACTCTGTGGTCGGTCACCCATGCGTTCTTTAATTGCGGCGCAAAGCTCGGCGGGTGAGGGGGGGGTCTCACTTTCGTAGGTAACACCCAAACCGCCACCCAGATCGAGATGTTCTATTTCTATGCCCGATGCTGCCAGTGAATCAATTAGATCCAATACCCGCTCCAGCGCATCCAAAAAGGGGCTCAGCTCAGTGAGCTGCGAACCGATATGACAATCGACGCCAACAATGCGCAGGCCTTTTAACCCGGAGGCGCGTTGATAGATAGCCGCCGCTTCAGAAATATCGATGCCAAACTTGTTCTCTTTGAGACCAGTAGAAATATAGGGATGAGTTTTGGCGTCAACATCGGGGTTAACGCGAATGGAAATTGGCGCAATACGATTCGAATCAAGCGCGACACGATTGAGTTGTTCCATTTCGGTAACTGATTCGACATTAAAGCAGCGCACGCCCACATCCAGTGCGCGTCGCATATCCTCAGCGGTTTTGCCGAGACCGGAAAATACGATGCGTGCGGGATCACCGCCGGCCGCTAGGACTCGTTCCAACTCTCCGCCAGAAACAATATCAAAGCCACTGCCGAGTTTGGCCAGTATGGATAGCACACCCAAATTGCTGTTGGCCTTGATGGCATAACAAATCATATCTCGCTCAGACAGGCACTCAGTCCAGACACGATAGTGGCGCGTTAGAGTGGCGCGGCTATAGACGTACAGCGGTGTGCCGTATTGCTCGGCGAGCTCCGCTACTGAAATGTCTTCGGCAAAAAGTTGGCCGTTGCGATATTCGAAATGGTTGCTCATGCTCTTTAATGGCTCAGGGCTGTTTGTTTTTGATCATTCCGCGTGCTGTTCATCAGATTCGTCAGGCAAATAAAGCGGACCTTTTTGGCCGCAGGCGCTGAGATTCAGCGCGCAAATGCAGAAGAAGAAAAGTAGAATTGCGATGCGCATAGTTATTCTTTGGTTAGATAGCCCGCGACTATATCAAATAGTGCTTCTATATCCGCACAAATGATCACAAAACTCAGGCAAACCGGTGTTTACCGGCAGGCTGAATTAAATTCGCTAAATTGGTTTGTTAGCTATGAACGAGACGGAGTTTATCCAGGTATCGGAACAGATGTTCACGATCGTTGAAGAGTGGTTGGAGGACTCAGGCATTGATCTGGATTTTGAAAGCGGTGCTGGCATGCTCACCATTACAGTTGAAGACAATGGCTCGCAAATTATTCTAAGCCGGCAACGGGCAGTATCCGAGGTTTGGGTGGCGGCCATCTCCGGCGGATTTCATTTTTCCAAACAGGGAGAAGACTGGGTTTGTAAAACGGGTGAAACGCTTCAGCAGCTGCTAAATCGTGTTCTGCTAGAGCAAGCCGGAGAAGCGCCGGTAACAGAGCTGGTGTTGGATGACTGAGCCACCACTAGTTGAAGAACAACAAACGCAAGAATTTACCGTCTATGGCCGAGCTTGGTGTGGTTATAGCTCGGGTGCTCTGCGCCTATTGGATCAAAAGGGATTGGACTACAGCTATATCGATATTCGAGAAGAGGGCATTAGCAAGCAGGAGTTAGCTGAAAAACTTAACCGCCCTGTGTATACGGTTCCGCAAATACTGCACGGCGATCAATATGTTGGTGGCTATACCGATCTGGTTCCCTATCTTCGTAATCTATAGTTTTTAATGTTCACTTGAGCAGAGGGTTGAAAGCCCTCGTGATCTAATTCTGAGTCTAGAAAAACCTTATACATCTTGGCTCTAGAAGTCTGTTTCAATATCGATCTAATTTAAATCAAGAGCACAGTGAAGGCACTTCTGAGAAAAGAGGTTATAGCGGTAGAAACCCGTTAAGTCTTTCCGTTTCCGTGTTGAGTGAAAGTATTCACCGCACCGCGGACACTTCGAAGCGCCCAGTTTTATACTGAGTAAGAATAATACTAATAACCACACCGGAAACAGCAGGCCGAAAGCTGTGAGTAAAGTTTCGACGAGAGATACGGCAAATAAACCTGCCATCAAAAGTGCACCAAAAATCATCCACGACAAAAGGCAAAAAAACTTTAGGGCTCTTAGCTGGCTGATCTTATGCTTCTCAGTCATTACAGGTTTGCCCAAAAGAAAATTGCAGAAAGGCATAGGCCGAGAAGAAGCAGAACAAGTGGAACAATGGACATGATGACAAAATCTGATTTACTCCTACTCTTCATTCTGAAGCCCTCCTGAATACAAAACAGTGCTAAGACGGAAAGCCCTATCCCCATCGACAAAGCTCCCCAGTTAAGAGGAGTCAAGCCAATAACTATTAGCGCTGGACCAATTAGTCCACCAATCCAAGATAGGCCGACTCCTTGAGCGTTCAAATAGGTGGCGTAAATGTTTTTATTGCGAGAGCGAAGGCTCATTGAAGCCAATGCCTTTCTCCACATTCAGGAAATGTCCATGTGTCCAATCACAAGAATACACAAGAATGCACGAGAACCTATACCGAGGAAAGGGTCGCGTAAGTGACAGTTATTTTCGCTAAAAGCTGTGCTTTAGACTCTACTTTTAACTAGGGCCAAAGCCGCAGCTGCTGCTGTCTCTACTTGAGCCGGTGCGGTTCCGCCAATATGGTCTCTGGCATTAACCGAGCCTTCAAGGGTAAGTACCTCAAATACATCTTGGCCAATCAACTCGCTGAATCCCTGCAGCTTCTCTAGCGACAGTTCTTCCAACCCGCAATCATCTTCAATTGCAGAGGCTACCGCTGAGCCAACCACTTCGTGAGCGTCCCTAAAAGGCAGTCCTTTTCTCACCAAATAGTCGGCAAGGTCCGTGGCAGTTGAAAAGCCAAGAGCGGCAGCTTGACGCATATTGTCTATTTTCGGTTCGATCGCTGGAATCATATCGGCAAAGGCTCGCAGGCAATCAGCGAGGGTATCCACCGTATCGAATAACGGCTCCTTATCTTCCTGATTGTCCTTGTTGTAGGCCAATGGCTGAGATTTCATCAGAGTCAGCAGGGCGATCAGATGACCATAAACTCTGCCGCTTTTGCCTCTAACCAATTCGGGCACATCCGGATTTTTCTTTTGCGGCATGATGCTGGAGCCAGTACAAAATCTGTCTGGCAGGTCAATAAAGGCAAACTGGCTGGAGGTCCAGAGGATCAGTTCCTCGGACATTCGAGACATATGCATCAGGCAAACACTAGCAACACTGCAAAACTCGATGGCAAAGTCTCTGTCACTAACAGAATCGAGGGAATTTTTGGTAGGCGCATCGAAGCCCAGCTCGCTAGCTGTCTGATTTCTATCGATAGGGTAGGTGGTGCCCGCCAAAGCCGCAGAGCCCAAAGGCGAAAAGTTCATTCGCGCACGGCAATCCTGTAGTCGTGAATAATCTCTTTCGAGCATTTCGTTCCATGCCAAAAGATGATGGCCAAAGGTGACTGGCTGTGCCGATTGCAGATGCGTGAAGCCCGGCATGATGGTGCCGGAATTCTTTGCCGCTAGACCAATAACGCCTTCCTGAAGCTTGGAAAGCTCGGCGGCGATCAAGTCGATTTGATCGCGCAGCCAAAGTCTAATGTCCGTCGCCACCTGATCATTTCGAGATCTTCCGGTATGCAGTTTTTTGCCAGCATCACCAATAATCGCAGTGAGTGCCGCTTCAATATTCATATGCACATCTTCTCGACTTACCGACCACTCAAAGTTATCGCTATCGATATCGGCTTTCACCTGTGCAAGGCCAGTCAGAATTGAACTGAGTTCTTCGTCAGTGAGTATTCCTTGAGCGCAAAGCATATTGGCGTGCGCGATTGAGCCGCGAATGTCCTGCTCTGCCATACGGCGATCAAAGGATTCGCTAGCGGTAAAACGTTCCACAAAAGCGTCTGTTGGCTCGGTAAATCGGCCGCCCCAGAGCTTGCTTTTGGAATCAGTTTCCTTGGTCATTTTTGCCAAACTCGTTGATATAGTTGTGGAGGTGGGGTGGTCGCTGCATTAATGGTTCAAAGCAGCCGCACACCATGTGCCCTCAAATGCCAGTATTATAGCGGTAACAGGCTGAAAAGCCGGAGACATAAATTGAATTCTGACCTTCTAGAGTTGAATAAAGCACGGCGGCATTGGTTGCCGGACCTCTGTCGCACTGAGGCGTTGTTTTGGGTGGCACTATTGTCTGTAGTGCTGGCCATCATTCTCGAACTGCTGATGCGTGGCGCAAATTTTAGCTTGGTGAATTTTGGCCAACGCGCTTTGCTGATTCTTTGGATGGTGCTGATTGGCTGCATGCTGGCCTGTTATATCAGGCGAATTTCTATGGATTGGCCACTCTGGTCGGTGGTCGCTTCGGTGATGCTCGGTATTCAGTTCGCGGGTTTTCTGGGTGCTTGGGGGCAGATGCTGGTAACGGGCGAGAGTTTGATTGATGCGTTGGTGCCAAGCCAGCTGTTGTCAGCGCTGATCGGCTCGGTTTCCCTCAGGTTTTTCTACCTGCAATATCAGGAGCGTTTGCGTGCCGAGCGCTTGAAACAGGCAGAATTCGAGCTGCTTCAGGCGAGGATTCAGCCACACTTTTTATTCAATACTCTGAACTCTATTGCCTCGCTAATAGCCACTAAACCGGATCAGGCCGAGAACGCCGTACTCGATTTAGCTGACCTGATGAGATCCAGTCTCAATGCGGGTCAAAAACTGATTCCCTTGAGCGAAGAGCTTGAGCTCTGTGAGAAGTATCTGCAAATCGAAAGTTTGCGCATGGGGGAGCGCCTGAAATGGGATTTTTCGGTGGATACAGATGCCAAGCAGGTAAATATCCCTTCTTTGAGTCTCCAGCCTCTTATAGAGAACGCGGTTTTGCACGGCATTTCGCAATTGCCGAAGGGTGGCACTATTGAGTTTAAAGCTAAATTTGAAGCCAGGCTGGAAAGCAAAAATGGCGCTTCAGACGAATACGAGTCGGATCGACTGCTCATAACTGTGATAAATCCGATTGCTGAAGATTCGGTGCATGGGGGCAACCAAATAGCACTTAAAAACGTCGCTGAACGGCTGCAAGCCAGTTCGACACACCCAGTGACGCTGAGCTCAAGTATTGTTTCTGATCACTATCATCTGGAGATTTGTATTGTCTTGGATGAGAAGCTGAAGTGAGCCCAGCGCATGACTAGTGGACGCACAGTTGTAATTGTCGATGACGAGGCTCCGGCACGGGATCGACTGGCGCGTTTGATAAATCAACTGCCCGGTTATTCCGTGGTGGCTAGCTTTGCCGATGGGTTGGAAGCGATTCCGCAAATTAAAACATTGCAGCCGGATTTGGCACTATTGGATATATCCATGCCGGGCATCAATGGAATAGAGGTAGCCAGACATATCTCTTCCTTTCCCGAGGCGCCGGCAATTTTGTTTTGTACCGCCTACGATCAATATGCAATTGAAGCTTTTGAAGCAGGAGCGGTTGGATACTTGATGAAACCTGTGCGCCTGGAAAAGCTGGAGCATGCGATGGCGTCAGCTTCACGCGTCAGCAAGCTGCAGTTGAGTCAATTGCCTGAAATTTCCGAACCGACGCAAGTGAAGACAGTTGGCGAAACTTTGAAGGTCAAATCTCAGCGGGGCATCCAACTTATCCCTTTAGAGCAGATCTCTTGCTTTGTAGCTGATGGCAAGTACGTCACCGTCAAACATCTGGAGGGTGAAAGCCTGTTGGAGGAGAGTCTTGCTCAACTCGAGCACAGGTTGGCTGAAAAATTTGTTCGCTGCCATAGATCTGCCCTGGTGCGTATCGATGCGATTCAGCGACTGGATCGATGTGCTGACGGTTCGGCTTTGCTGCAGTTGGCAAACCAGGATCAAGGAGTACCGGTAAGTCGCCGACATATGCAACATATTCGAGATATCTTGCTAAGTCAGGACAGCTAGCTGATCAAGATTTGCTACCATGCACGCGGCTTTTTATATTCACAACCAACAAGCGCGAGACCATCAAATTAAATCAGTTCTGGATCAATAAATGAGAACCCTAAAAATTGCCACAAGAGAAAGTCCGTTAGCTCTGTGGCAGGCTGAAAATATCCGTGACCAACTTAAGAGAACTCATACCGGACTAGAAGTAGAGATCCTGGGGATGACGACTAAAGCTGATCAGTGGTTAGAGACACCTCTTACCAAAATTGGTGGCAAGGGGCTTTTTGTCAAGGAGCTTGAGGAAGCCATGTTGCATGGTGATGCGGATATGGCAGTGCACTCCATGAAAGATGTGCCTATGGAATTGCCTGAAGGATTGGTGGTGCAAACAATCTGCGAGCGCGAAGATCCAACGGATGCTTTTGTAAGTAATAGTTATGAAAATCTGGAATCTCTACCCCAGGGCGCTGTCCTCGGAACATCCAGCCTAAGGCGGCAGTGTCAAATTATGCAGTTGCGGCCAGATTTGCATGTGAAGTCTTTGCGCGGCAACGTTAATACTCGTTTACGTAAGTTGGATGAAGGCGAGTTTGACGCCATTATTCTGGCTAGCGCTGGCCTGATCCGTCTCGGGTTTTCAGAGCGCATCTCCCAAACTATAGCTGTTGAAACCTGTATGCCGGCTGTTGGACAGGGAGCTGTAGGTATTGAAATACGCGAAAATGATTTTGAATTGATGCAACTGCTTCAACCTCTTGCTCATCCTGAGTCAACTATTTGTGTGACGGCAGAGCGCTCGATGAATCATCATCTGCACGGAGGCTGTCAGGTGCCCATAGCCGGCCATGCCGTTTTGTTCACCGATCCATTAGGGCGGCCTCGACTTGAATTGAGGGGGTTAGTAGGTGACGCCAAGGGTGAAACCATACTGCGTGCTGCTGCTCAAGGAGTGGCTGAGGATGTCGAGAAAATAGGCATAGCTGTTGCAAAAGACCTGCTGGCTCAAGGCGCTGGAGAGATACTGGCTGCCATTTATGAAAAAAGTTCCTAGTCTCGGGCATGAGTGAAGCGCTTAGAGTCTTAATCACTCGGCCGGCTGCGCAGGGCGCTGCACTTGCAGAGCGACTGAATGCCCTAGATTTTGAAACCAACCTAGTCCCGTTGCTTGAAATTGTCCCGCTGGAATTAAAGGATCCGGTAAACATAGCGCCCACTATTATCTTTATCAGCGCAAATGCAGTGAGATGTGCTTTGCCAAGCCTGCGCGATCTAGGTATTGACCTATCCACAAAAAATATATTTGCAATGGGCCCAGCCACTGCTCAGGCAATTCAACAGATGGGCCTTTCGGTTGAATTGGCTGAGGCAGGTTTTCGATCTGAGGATTTGCTGCAGAAGCTACAGGGCATTCAAACTACTGACAAAAAAGTGACCATTATTTGTGGTATGGGTGGCAGAGGCTTGCTGCAAGATGGACTTCAAGCGATGGGCTACCAAGTGAATCGGCTCGAAGTTTATCGGCGCATGCCTGCAGCAGGTGTCCAATCAGCGCTGTTAAATATAGAGGAAAATAAGCGTCCGGACATTATCAGCCTGATGAATCAGGAAAGCCTGAAGCTTCTGCACCAGTACATCGGCGAGTTGGATTTGGATTCCTGGAAGAGCATTCCAGTGGTTGTGCCCTCAAGCCGCATTGACAAAACAGCTAACGACTTGGGATTTCTTCAAGTTTTTTGCCAATTAGATCCCACGGAAAGCAGTTTGATCGACTTTTTGACGCAGTTTTCGTCCTAAGAATGCATTAGTATGTCAGGCTGCTAAGCCGTTAAAAACGAAGAGGGAATATGGCGGATACAGATCCCAAGGCTTCGAAATCCGAAGCGCAAGAGAAGTCTGCTTCGGAAAAAAAACTTACACCGGAATCGGGGTCGGAAAAGACCCAACAGAGCGATAACGGCACAGCCAAATCCAAGCAAAAATCCAATACCACTAAAAAGGCCAAAGCAAAGGCAAAACCATCGGGCAGAAAAGCAGGTGGCTTTTTCAAATTTTTATTCGTAGTGATATTGCTTTGCGGCTTGAGTGCTGCTGGCTGGTACCTGTATCAATACATTGAATCCGAGCTCGACAGCAGAGACGAACAGCTGCAAGTTACTAGCCAGCAGGTCGCCGAGTTGGCGCAGTTGATCGCTGCATCTCAGCTCGGTCAGCAGAATATCGAACGTACGCTGGCGAGTTTTATCGGCGACCAGCAGCGACAGATGGAATCTCTTGCAGAACGGGTTCGTAATGCTGAAGGTGTCCGCGACGGAGACTGGATATTGGCAGAGGCTCAGTATCTTTTGAGGTTGGCCGATCAGCGCCTGCTGATTTCGCGTGATACTGAAAGTGCAGCGGAGTTGCTAGAGGCCGCTGACGACCTGCTGCGCGAGTTAGCCTATCCAGAGTTAGTCGCGGTTCGCGAGGCACTTATATCAGACGTCTCGGCTCTGCGAGCTTCGCCTTCAATAGATTATCAGGGACTGTACTTCCAAATTCTCGCCGCCGGCAGAGCTATCGATTCCCTGGCGCTGAAAGGCATCAATGTTTTTGGTGCTGAGCATGAATCCGATGGGTTGACAGATTCTTCCGGAGTTTTTTCGTCTGCTGTCCAGTCACTTAAATCTACCTTGGCTCAGCTTATTATCGTGCGTAAAACAACAGATACCGCGGAGTGGTTAGTCGACACCGAGGGTGAAGCGGCACTGCGTGCGCAGCTAGATTTACTTGTCTTGCAGGCGCTTTCGGCACTGCAATCTGGCGATCAGACTATCTACACTTCTGCGTTAAATTCAATTGCCGATATATTGCGGGCCAACTTTGAAGAAGGCCCGCAATTGGATGCGCTGCAGACCTCCATACTCGAGTTCGCTGATCAGCCAATCCTCGCGCAAGTGCCCGATATTTCAGCTTCTTTGCGGGCTATGGAATATGGAGCTGAATTGTTGCGACGCATTAATCCGGGAGAATAGAAGTGGGCAAGCTACTTATTTTCCTTGCGCTATTTGCCGTTCTCGGAAGTCTGGCCTGGTGGTATGTGGGCGCTGACAGCTATATCTTGATTCGCTTGGGAGATTGGACGATACAGCTACAGGTTCTTACCGGCATGGTTTTGTTGGTAGTAGCGATTTGGGCGTTTAACTTTATCGCATATGTTGTTTCGGAGACCATTGGAGGCCGATGGGCTGCTAGATCAAGGGCGCGGCGCAGTTCCACTCGTGTACGTAAAGGCGTGCTTCAGCTTTTTGCAGGTAAAACCAAGGATGCAAAAGAGCAGTTTTTAAAAGCCGCTAACCTTAAGCAAGAACCGGTAATCACTGGCCTGCTGGCGGCGCATTCTGCTATTGAGTCTGAGCAATATGACCGGGCTTTAAACATCCTGAATAATTTGCCGACCGACGGTGTTGAAGCCGATGCAGCGGTGATGCACAGCAAAGCTAAGGTACTGATACACCTAAATCGCCTTACCGAGGCTGAACGTTTGTGTCGCGACATGAAGTTTCTGAATCCTAAGGATCGCAAGACAGACCTTCTGCTCCTGCAAATCGCAGAGACACAAAAAGACTGGGCGAGCTTCCAACAGTTGTTGCCAAAATTGCGCAGCTCAGAGGGGGTCAAGATTCGGGTAGCCGAGCTTGAACGAAGAGCTGCATTGCAACGTCTGCAGGAGCCAAATATGGATCGTGCACAGTACGACGAAGTGGTTGAAAGCATACCGGCAGATATCAAGAATACGTCTGAAGTAGTGCAGATAAGAATGCATTATCTGGTTCGCTTAGGGGCTAGCGATGAGGCGGAGAAACTGATGCGCGAATTTTTGCATAAAGAGTGGCGCGCAGACCTACTGCGAGATTACGTTTCTATTCCGGAATCGGATAAAGACAAACAGCTTACACAGCTGAAGAAATGGCAGCATCGACATGGCGATTCGCCGGAGTTATTGACCGTATTGGAAGAGCTTAGCGACGAGACAGGTGATTGGCGTGCAGCTCAGGATTACAGCCGCAACTCCGAAACTGTATAGCTAACCCAACAACACTAACTTTAGGATGCTCTATTTCTTGCGCATCGCATTAAAGAAATCGTCGTTGTTTTTAAAGTCCTTGAGTTTTTCGATTAGAAATTCAGCAGCGGACTGGTCTTCCATATCGTGCAGCAGGCGCCGCAAAATAATTACTCGTTGCAATTCGGCGTCGTCCATCAGCAAATCTTCCCGTCGGGTACCGGAGCGTCGAACATTGATTGCAGGAAACAGGCGTCGCTCGGCAATCTTGCGATCCAGGTGCAGCTCCATGTTGCCAGTTCCTTTAAATTCCTCGTAAATCACCTCGTCCATTTTGGAGCCGGTGTCTACCAGAGCGGTGGCGATAATACTTAGGGACCCACCTTCTTCAATGTTTCTTGCGGCACCAAAGAATCGTTTGGGTTTTTCCAGAGCGTGAGCGTCTACGCCACCAGTCAAGACCTTGCCGGAAGAGGGTTGAGTGGTGTTAAAGGCTCGAGCTAAACGGGTAATGGAGTCGAGCAGAATAACTACGTCCTTCTTGTGCTCAACTAAACGCTTGGCCTTTTCGATCACCATGTCAGCAACCTGAACATGTCGTGTCGGCGGTTCATCAAAGGTCGAAGCAATGACTTCACCACGCACCGTGCGCTGCATCTCTGTCACTTCTTCTGGACGTTCATCAATCAGTAGAACCATGATGTGGCATTCCGGATTGTTGCGGATTATCGCCTGAGCAATATGTTGCATCATGATGGTTTTACCGGCTTTTGGCGGCGCGACAATAAGCCCACGTACGCCTTTGCCGATGGGCGCTACCAAATCGATAATCCGACCGGTTAAATCTTCCGAGCTGCCATTGCCTGATTCGAGAGGTAAACGTTCGTCGGGGAACAGAGGTGTCAGGTTTTCAAATAGGATTTTATTCTTGGCGTTTTCTGGTGCGTCAAAGTTGATGGTGTCAACCTTGAGCATGGCGAAGTAGCGCTCACTGTCTTTGGGTGGGCGTATTTTTCCGGAGATGCTATCGCCTGTGCGCAGGTTAAAACGTCGGATTTGACTGGGTGATACGTAGATGTCATCTGGCCCGGCCAAGTATGAACTGTCTGCCGATCTAAGAAATCCAAAACCATCCGAGAGAATCTCTAAAACGCCGTCTCCGAAGATATCGGCACCGCTTTTTGCGTGACGTTTAAGGATGGCAAAGATGATGTCTTGTTTACGATTGCGGGCCATGTTTTCGAGGCCAACGGATGCCGCAATTTCGATAAGCTCGCCGATTGGCTTGCGCTTGAGGTCAGTCAGATTCATTTTAAGAATTCTTGTAAAAGGAAGGTTGTAGTTAAAAGGATTTAGGACAATGTGCTCGAGGAGCCGACCAAGGGTTTTGGTTTTTCTAAAATTAAACGAGTTGGAAGGGAGTCAGGAGAATGTCCTGCGGTCGATTATAACGAGTTAGCGGGTTATGGCAACACTAAAGGCAACACCAATAAATCAAGGAGTCATTGCCTTGATCTATTGGTTAGAACTGATTTAGACAGCAGCGCTGATAAATTCTGAAAGTTGTGTGCGTGAAACCGCACCGACTTTCATGGAATCGACGTCGCCACCTTTAAACATGATTAGAGTTGGGATGCCGCGTACGTTGTATTTCATTGGCGTTTCGCGGCTCGCATCGACGTCCATTTTGCAGATCTTAACTTTGCCGTCGTACTCACCAGCCATCTCATCCAGAATCGGCGCGATCATTTTACAGGGCCCGCACCAAGCCGCCCAGAAGTCCACCAGCACCGGGCCTTCTGCTTCAAGCACCTCGGATTGAAAATCTGCGTCCGTAACATGCTTAATCAAATCACTCATTATTTACTCCAATTGCTATATCTGGTTGCCGAACATCTGCGTTCAATGTTCGATTTCTTGCTGGCTATTATGGGTTCAGTTGCGCAAGAATCAACTAATGCATTAGCTTTTAACGAACTAACTTTAGTTTTAAATCAACTAAGCAGCATCTTTGTTCAACTTTCACTCAGGCGAGGGTATAATCGCGCCGCATTTCATCTCACGGTAGCAAGTAGCAAAGGTCTTTACATGATTCGTTCCGCCCTAATTGTTTTTTTCGGATTGATCCTATTCATCGCATCCGCGTATGGGCAGACAGCTCGCGAGCAGGCCATGATAGATCGACTTACACCTGTTGGATCAGTCTGTATGGCTGGGGACGCATGCGCCGCAGCTGCTGTAGCGGCTGGCCCAGCTGGTCCAAGAAGTGCAGAGGAAATTTACAATGGCACTTGCATGGCTTGCCATCTAACTGGCGCGTCAAACGCCCCTCTGTTCGGAAACGTCGAACAGTGGGCGCCTCGCATAGCGACCGGTATGGATGCTCTCTATGCCAGTGTCTTCAACGGTATTGAAATAGATGGACTCTTGGTTATGCCGGTTAACGGTCTGTGTCTGGATTGTTCCGAGGATGAATTGAAGGCTACCGTCGACTACATGGTCGACGCTGCGCAGTAAGCTATTTTAGCTTAACTCTTATTTTAAGAATAAGGACTGCGATAAGCCGGGCTATTAACCAGCCCGGCTTTTTTAATTCAGCCTGAGAGGCTTTTGTAAGCAAAGCCTAGGAAAAAAGCGCCTGCAAATTTGCCCTGGCTGTATCGGCCTTAGCCTTCGAGCCTTCAGGATCGGCGTCGGCGAAACCCTGCTTATCCAACTCGTCTTCGGGCAACTCATCCAAAAAACGACTTGCGGTGGTGCCAGTGACTTCGCCAAATCGTTTTCGTGCACCAGACAGGCTCAAAGTCAGGCGTTCTTGAGCTCTGGTGATACCAACATAAAAAAGCCTTCGCTCCTCCTCGAGTTTGTCTTCCTCCAAGGAGTTTTGGTGGGGAAGAATTCCCTCTTCAACCCCGATCAGATAAACCTCTTTAAACTCAAGTCCTTTGGATGCGTGCAGTGTCATTAGGGAGACTCGATCGTCAGCCGAAGCCTCAGCTAGATTTTCCAGCATGTCTTTTAATTGAGTTCGCGCTACGGCTTCTGCAAGAGTTTCAGCGCCTTCGTTTTCGTTATCCCCATCTCCATTGGAGATGGTCTTACCTATCGATTCGACCAAAAAGTTTACGTTCCGCCAGCGCGCCTCAGCGCTCTTCGGAGAGCTAGAAGATTCGAATAGCCAACCTTCATAATCGATATCATTTAGTAGTTCTCGAATAATGCTCAGTGTGTCTTTGGTCTCAGCCAACATAGTTTTGCGTTCCAGCCAACGACCAAATTCACGCAGTCGCGACAGCCCCGGCTCGTTCACAAAGTCGGTCAAACCAAGTTCAGTACAGCCCTGTAACAGGCTGCCTCTGTGTTGTCGGACATAGTCGGATAGCTGAGCCACAGTTTTAGGACCGATTTGTCGACGCGGAGTATTGATAATGCGAAGTAGGGCAGCGTCATCTTCTGGATTGATCAATAAACGTAGATAGGCCATCACATCTTTAATTTCAGAACGGCTATAAAAGGAGGTGCCACCGCTGATGTTGTAGGGAACACCATTGCCCTGAAGTTTCATTTCCAGCAGTCGGGACTGATGGTTGCCGCGATAGAGCACGGCAAAGTCACGGAAGCTTCGGTGTTTTGTCGCCATGCGGTATTGAATATCTTCAACAACCCAATCTAGCTCCTGTTCGTCAGTTTTGTGCCGGATTAAATTGATGGGTTCACCCGCCCCCAATTCACTCCAGAGCGTTTTTTCGAAGAGGTGGGTATTGTTTTTAATCACCTGATTTGCACATTTGAGAATGCGTCCGGTAGAGCGGTAGTTTTGCTCAAGACGTATTACTTTGAGATTGGGATAGTCCTCGCCCAGATCGACCAAATTCTCAGGCCGTGCACCACGCCAGGTATAGATGGACTGATCGTCATCGCCAACAGCGGTAAACTTCTGGTGATATTGCACCAGGATTTTGACCAGCTCGTATTGGGCCTGATTGGTATCCTGATACTCATCAATTAGCAGGTGGCGCATACGCAGCTGCCATTTATTGCAAATATGAGGATCTTCCTGAAGTAGCTTTACCGGCAGGTAGATGAGGTCATCAAAATCTACGGCGTTATAGGTTTTTAGAGCCTCTTGATAGCGCACATACAGCTTGGCTGCTCTGAACTCCGAGTCATCTGCAGCCACCGAGATAGCCTGCTGCGGCGTTAAAAGCTGGTTTTTCCAATGAGAGATTAGATTACGGGCAATATCTAGTTGTTCTGAATCCGTCTCCTTTAGACCTAGATCGCCGATCAGCTTAAGTGCATCTTCGCCATCAAAAATGGAAAAACCTTTCCTGAATCCCGCTGCTCCAAGATCTGCATTTAGGATATCCAGACCCAACCGATGGAAGGTACAGATGCGCAACCCCCGACAGGCCTTGGTGCCAATCATCATACGAATACGGCTGTCCATCTCGCGAGCGGCCTTGTTGGTGAATGTGACTGCTGTAATTTGGCGAGGCGAATAATCTAGATTGTTTAGCAGATGGGCAATCTTTTTGGTGATCACCATGGTTTTTCCACTGCCAGCACCAGCCAGAACCAGAGAGGGTCCATCCGTGTAATTGACCGCTTCCTTTTGCTGAGTATTTAGACCTTGAGGAGAATTAAAGCCTTGCGGAGTTCTGGGAGAGTTCATTTACTGCCTTATTTGAAGCGGCAGAATTCTAGCAGTACGGAGGCTTAATATGTGCAGCCTATTTCTAAATCAAGCCACGTGATTCCAAAGCTTTTTTTAATGGCGCAAGTTGGTGGTCATAACGTGCCCAGCTGTTGATGCCAGATTGGTTAATGGGTTGACGTACCTGTGTGGCACTCAGAGTTCTGACAGTGCGTTGGGTTTTTTCCGGGCTATAGCAACTGGGCTCATCTTTAAGATCACAAAAATTGAGCAATTCAGCTATTTGATTTTCCGGGTCTTTCACTAGTTCCTGATAGTCGAGAACGCGATATTGACTCTCGGGCAAAATCTCCCGCCAGTGATGCAGAAGTTTTTGATGGTCAGATAGCATGTCAGCGATCTCCTCAAAATCATAGGAGAACAGATGGCCATTACCAAACACCTGCCGATAACATCCAAAGGCGACATCCATTGGCGCCCGGACAACATGAACCATTTTTGCCTGAGGTAGCGCTTTGGCAATGAGCCCCGCTGCTCGGTAGTTCATCAAAGATTTGTCTGATATGCGTGATTCGTTGACGTTGAGGGTTTTCAGAAGATCAAGATAGATTTTGCCAATCTTTGCCCAGCCTAGCTCTGGTAAGTTTGTCAGCCAGATGGGGAACTCCCCCTGAAGTCGATATTGAGTCTGCGTTCTGGTACTGGAATCATTTAAAAAGGTGAGCTCGTTACCGCCGTGTACCTCTGAGTGGCTAGCCAATATCTGTTCCACCAGTGTGGTGCCGGAGCGCGGCAGTCCAAATACGAATATTGGTCGAGTCTGTTCGGGGTTAGCCGGCGCAGAGAAATCAAAATCTTTGTCAAAAAATTCAATGACCTTGTTTGTGAGTTCTGATGCCTGACTTGAATCGTATTTAACTTGCGCGCGTTTAAGCTGATTGCCGGTTTCCAGATGCTCGAATGCCTTTTTGAGATATCCGAAGTTTTCATAGTGACGATAGAGACTGAAATGCAGTAGATCCCGATCAGCAATCTCACCCCTGCTTGAAACGAGAGTCTTTTCAATCAGGTCGATAGCCGACTCATGGTCTTGGACAAGATCAGAGCGGTTCCAATGGGCCTTGGCCAAATCTGGTTGCATTGCCAGTGCGCGATCAAACCAGCTGCTTGCTTCTTCCAGTTGGCCGCTTTCTTTAAGTGCCGATCCTAAAGCGTTAAAAAGTGCAGCGTCAGGTTTCGCCACTTTAATAGCGCGACGCAGTACATCAATACTCTCCTCAACACGCCCATTCAGTCGCAGGGCATGAGCTCGCCAGCTCAGGATAGTCGGATTGCGGGGTTGCTGATCTAAAAATATTGCCGATTCTGTAAGCAGAGCTTGATGTTGACTGGTTGCTTCAATGGCCTTTAAAAAATGATTCCCGATCCAGCTGGAGTTATAGCGTTTATCTCCAAGCTGACTGCAAATTTGCAAAATCTCTTGCCAAGCTGAATTTTTAGCAAAGCTTGAAAGCTGAGCACGCAGCTGGCTTTCCTTTATTAGCCTTGGCGGCCGGCCCGCAGAGCTCAACTCGAAAGTCTTTTCCGTTTTATTGGTTCTGCGCGGCATTGGGAAAACTGAGACCTTTATCTAGAAAGGCCACAATTCTAACCCCGCTGGCACCTATTGCTCATATTAGCGAAGCATTTTTCTCTCACGGAAACCTAGAGCCTGTTTGATATGGGAAATCCCGAATTCCTGTTTTTCAAGGTCGGCGATAGTTCTGGCTACCCTTAAAACCTTGTGCAGGCCACGGGCAGACAGTTCAAGTTTTTCCATGGCTTGTCTCAGCAAGGCTTCGGATTCCTGTGTAAGTGGAGCGAAATGCGTTAATTCTTCAGGATTGAGCTTGTCATTGGTTTTTCCCTGACGATTGAGTTGTTGATAGCGCGCTTCGAGAACTCGCTGTTTGACCTCGCTGCTGGATTCTTGTGCCGCCGGTTTGGCCCTTAGAAGGGAGGTAGGATCAGGCAATTCGACCTGAATTTGCATATCAATTCGATCCAGCAGGGGGCCTGATATTCGTCGCTGATAGCGAATGACCCGCTCTGGACTGCAGTCGCAGCGGGCGCTGCCAAAATATCCGCATGGGCAAGGATTCATTGCAGCGACAAGCTGGAAGTAAGCGGGGAAAAGGCTTTGATGGTTGGCTCGGGAGATAGATATCTCGCCGTTTTCTAGCGGCTCTCTTAATCCCTCAAGTACTTTAGGGCCGAACTCCGGCAGTTCATCAAGAAAGAGCACACCGTTGTGAGCCATTGAAACCTCACCGGGAGAGGGCGACGACCCACCGCCAACTAGTGAGACGGATGATGCGCTGTGGTGTGGAAAGCGCACTGGAGGAGTAAATACACAATCTCTGGCCTTTCCAGATATGGAATAGATAGCTGCTGTCTCCAGCGCTTCGCGGCGATCAAGACTGGGCAGAATGCTGGAGATGCGTTTTGCCAACATGGATTTTCCAGCTCCGGGTGGGCCTACAAATAATAGGTTGTGATGCCCGGCTGCAGCGATCTCCAGAGCCTTTTTGGCCGAATTCTGTCCCTGGATATCATTTAGGTCCAAGTTTGCCGCACCTGAATCTATGCTGCTATCGGATAACTTTCCGGTTTCTTGCAGAGTTGGGAGTAAAGGGTTCTTGCGGAGATGGCAGCAGACATCAAGAAGTGTATTGGCTGCATACACTAGGCTTTCTGCTCCAAGCAGGCCCACCTGTAGATTGCTATCCGCAGCACAGATTAGTGCTCGATTTTCCTTTGTGCTGGCCACGGCTATGGGCAGCATCCCTCTGACTGCACGTAGCTTCCCAGAAAGAGCAAGTTCACCAGCATATGAATATTGGTGCTCTGTGGGTTGAGGTAGTTGTTTGGTAGCCGTTAGTACAGCGATAGCGATGGCGAGGTCGAAACCGCCTCCCTGCTTGGGGAGATCGGCGGGAGCCAAATTCACCGTAATGCGGCGAGCGGGGAAATCAAAATTTGAGTTTAGTATTGCCGAGCGCACTCTTTCGCGACTTTCTCGTACGGCCGTTTCGGCCATACCGACAATGTTAAATGCGGGCAGTCCTGCAGAGACGTGTACTTCTATTTCGACAGTGAGGGCGTCAATGCCGATGGTGGCGTAACTTCTTGTTTTTGCTGTGTACATGGAATCCTTTCCATAGAGGTTGATTGTTGTAGAGCGCCTTTAATCCGTTTCGATTTTATCCAGAGCTTCTTCCAGTTGTTGAACTCTCTGTTCAGCGCGGAGCAGCATTTGCTTAAGCGTGTCGAGTTCTTCCTGATACGCCAGATCCATATCCTGGATCAGGCGCGCCAAAGCTGCTTTCAATAGATTGCGAACTTCTTCACTGGCCGATTCGGCGATGTCTGGCAGGTCTGCAAGGAAGTCCTTTAGCGTTTCGTCTGGCTGAAATTCTTTAATCATTGAGAGCGTTGATTTGTTTCCGGTGTTAGAAGGGCGAGTATAGCCGTATTTTTGCCGCGTCTATAACTTCAAATAGAAGCTATCTGGGTTCCGTATTTGGTACGCGTGGCTTGTCAGCTCCAAAAGAGTGCACAATTTTGGTACGGGCACTAATTTGGTGCATTTGCGCGTTGATAGGGCTTATTTATTTCGTCAAAAATGGTTCTCGGAAATATAACTCCATGAATTAAAAAGAAAAAAAATATTTTGGCACGGTGTCTGCTTTATGTGTGACCGAAGACCTATAAAAGTCTCGTTTCTACATACAGGAGAATTTCATGAAAACTTTTAATAAATCTTTGATTGCCGCTGCACTACTAACTACTGGCGCTGCTGCTCAAGCAGAAGTATCTGGTGGCGC